>JAEEGK010030597.1_pt1 | contig 10660 bp, 3 predicted proteins | sample 8958771 | NCBI WGS metagenome assembly JAEEGK01 (sample SAMN16246547, study PRJNA631951) | gut metagenome | biome: gut microbiome; feature: rumen; material: SC-attached | host: Bos | place: Iran: Karaj | collected 2018-10 | reverse complement strand
ATATATTAAAAAAAAATATAAAAATACTTATTTAAAAAAACAAAAAAAAATATTTAAATTATGGAATTTATATCAGTTAAAATCCATTTATTTTCCATTAATAAAAAAGTATTATCCACAATAAAATGAAAGTTATTAATAAAAGCTTCTTCTTTAAAAATATTTTTCATAAATAAATTAAATTGAAAAATATCATAACCTTGTATTTTTTTTTCAAAGAACATAATAATAGAAATAATAAATAAGAAAATAAATTTCCATCCAAAAATAAAAATAAAATTCCAAATTTGAAAAAGAACATTTAAATTTTTATAACCTTTAGAAAAAAGAGTAATAATCCAATTTGCAGTAAACATTTCATGAGAAATATCATTTTTATTTAAATAATAAAAAAAATTAGGAGAAAATTCTTGAATTAAATCACTAATTAAATTCATTATCTTGATTAAATGATTATTAACACCAATAACTTTTTCAAAATTTAACTTTGTTAAAATACTATCAAGATAAATTAAAGAAGTTTTTTCATTTTTAACTTTTTTATAAATTATTCCTGCTATAAAGTTTATTCCTTGTGAATATCCTATTTTATTATTTATTGTTGAATAAGTTATTAATATATTATATAATTTTTTTCCATTTTCTGAATTTTTTTCAAATATTTTTTCTTCTGGAAAAGTCCTTGAAACATCTTTATTTATTTCTTCTTTATATTTATTCAAACATTTTTTTTCACTGTTAATAAAATCGATTTCATTTATTTTTATTTTTGAAATATCATATATTTTTAACCATAATTTTTCACTGTTTTTATTATTTGCAATATTTTTTATTATTTTATTATATACTATATTTAATGTTGTTAGATAAAAGTATTTATTTACTTGAGAAATATTATAAATATCATTATAATTTAAAAAAGATAATAAAAGCTTTTTTATTTTATTTTTTTTCTTATTTTCATTTTCAAGAAATAATAATTGAAATTTATCAGCAATATAATTATTTGTATATATTTGTTTATTATATCTAATTGTTTTAGGAGTAATATTATCTATTTCTTCATCTGGAATTTCTGAAAAAGTAATATTATTATTTTGAATATTATCATTTTTTTCATTTTTACTTTCTAATATTATATCAAAAATATCTTTTTCACTGAAAATCTTATTTTTTTTTTCATTATTATTACCTTTCGATTTATTATTTTCACAAAAATTATTTTTATGATTATATTGTTTTATTTTATTATTATTATTATTTTTTTTCTGAGTTCCTAATAAAGAAATAAAACCTTTTTGAAATTGATTAATTATTTTATTACTTTCATTTGTAGGATTTATTTTTTTTATTTTAATTGATTTAATTTTTTTTTGCTGATAATTATTATCAATTAATATTTTTGGTTCAGTATATGAATGTTCAGGCTTTTGAATTAGATCTTTTTCATAAAATTTTTTAGGAAAATTTATTTTATTAAAATGATTATTATTATCAATATTTTGAGTAATATTACTTTTAATATTATTTAAATGAATATAATTACATTTATTATTATTTTTATGATTTGGAAAAAAAAATTTGACTTTATTTTCTTCTTTATTCACATTTCCTTTTTTTAAATCTTTTATATTATTAAATAAATCATTTGTTGAATTATTATTATTTAAAATATTTCTTTTAAAAGAATTATCTTTTTTTAAATTCTCATGATTTATTATATCATTTCTTCTTCTTAATTCAGAATTTGAAGAAGAATTTCTTAAAAATTTTTTTTCTTTTTTTTTATAAATATTATTATGATCAAAAAGACACATTATATTATTACTTAAATCTCCACTTAAAAAAGAATTTTTAAACATTTTATCTTTTGTTATATTATTACTAAATTTTGGATTTGAGTAATTTTCATTTTTTCTTTTTTTTTGTATTTTTTTTGTCAAAGCATTTATTTGATTTATTTTATTGTTTGATAAAGTATTATTCTTTGATTTATAAGATGAATTAATTTTCATATTATAACCTTTTTTAATATATAAATCCAATGAAGGTTTATTCATTTATTTAATAAACTTTATTTAAATTATAATAATATAATTAAAATAAAAAAAAATTTTTAATCAATAAAAAATTAAAATTTAAAAAAAATGAATATAAACATTTCAACAAATGATAGTTTTAAAAAGCCAACAAAAGAAATAAGAGATTACATTCCATCAACAATGAACACTGAAAATTTCCGTCAAAATATTCAAATAAAATTCCCAGAAAATTACTCAATAGAAAATAATAAATCTTTTTATCCAAATATTCCTTTTCCAGAATGGCCAAATGAAGAAGAAATAAATAATTTTAACAATAATATAATAAAAGAAGAAACATTATTTACAGATCCTAATGATAATTTAATAATATTTCCTTATTCTTTAAGAAATGAAACTTTTAATAATTTTATTTGGTTACGTCCTAAAGATATTATTAAACAACAAAATTTAATTAATGAAATTAATAAAAGATTACCATATAAAAATCCAACAGTTGTTAAAAATAAAATTGAACATAGTGATTTTAATAGAAAAATAATACAAAGAAATTCTATTGATATTGCTTTTGCAGAAGGAGAAACAAGTAATTTAGCTTCTAATTATATGAATTCTAAATTAACTCAAATTGAAATTAATATTAAAAAAGATAATTCAGATTTTATTAATAATATTTTTATTATTAATAATAATAATAAACCTTCTTCTATTAATATGCAAAGATATTATTGTAAATTTTCTAAATGGTTAGGTTCTATTTTCCAACTTATTTTAGATAATAATTTAAATAATAAAGATTTTATTAAAAGAATTTATCCTCAAAATAATGAAGGAATTCCTATTTATAATCCTAATGGAAAATATTGGGTTAAATTATTTCAAATGGGAAAATTTAGAAAAATTGAAATTGATGATTATATTCTGTGTAATAGAAATAATTTCGAAGTTTATTTTCCTCAATGTAATAATGTTAATGAAATTTGGCCTTTTATTTTAACTAAAGCTTTAATTAAATTATATTCTTTTAAATTCAGAGTTGATTTATATGAAAATGAGGAAATAGGAGATTTCTCTTTTTTAAATGCTTTAACTAATTATATTGGAGTTGATTTAGATTATAATATTATTGATAATATTGACGAAAATAAAAATTTTTTATTTGATGTTTTAAGTGAAAAGAATTATAATGAGAAAAATATATTATTAATTGCTTATAAAAAATCAAATGAAAATGACAATAAAAAACAATTAGAAAGATTTTCAATAATAGAAGAAAATGTAAGAGTAAAAAAGAGGAGTAATTTAAATAAAATAACTATAAACAATAATAATAATAAACCAAATGTAAATATATTAGAAAAAAAAAGTAATACCAACATTTCAAATAAAAAAATAAATTATGAAAAATCAAATAACCATAGTCGCGGTTCCGTCTTAATAAAAAGTCCATTAAGAAAAGCAATGACAGTAAAGAAGAAAAATCCAAATAAAGATAATTTAAAAAAAATACCATATATATCATCATTTTATTTTAATGAAAATAATGTTTCAAATCCTTATGTTTATTATACAAGTTTAAATTCTCTTTTACCTTCTCAAAAAATAAAAGTAACTAAATATAATATTAAAACAGAAATAGGAATTTATTACGATATAATTTATTCAATAGAAGATTTTTTTCAAAGTGGAAAATTTAATATGGAAAGATTATTTCCAATTCCTTTTTCAGATTTAAAATTAGATATTACAACAAAATACAAACAATTAAATCATGTTCAAAAAGAAGAATATTTTTCTCAATTAAATAAATTAAAAATGAAACAACAAATTGAAAAGAAATCAAGAATAAAAAAATTTAAAGAAGAAGGAAAGAATAATTTTTTCTTTAAAATAACTAATAATAGTCTTGATAAAAATAATTTTAAATTATATGAAATACAAACTAAATATTCAAGTAAACAAATAGAAATGGCAAAATATTGTATTTTTAATAATGAAAAATATCCTCCTATTGATTATTTTAATGATACTTTTATTGAAAAAATATGGAAAGATGAAGATAATGGAGAAATTAATTTTTGGACAAAAAAATTTTATAAGAAATTAATAGGAAAAAATGAATTTAAAAAAGAAAATATTATTTATCCTAAAGAAAGAATTAAGGGAGCTTGGATTAATTATGAAGAATTAAAAAATAATTTTTCTGATTTTTCCATTATGATTAATATAAATATATTTAAATATAATATTCAATTTGAATATTTATGGAAAAATGTTAAAAATAATATTTTCGAAGATAAAAATACTCCTTATGTTATTTTTTTAAAGGAAGAAAATAATAAAAATAATAATAATAACATTAACAATGATTATAATTCTTTATTATTATTATTTGAACCTAATTGTGAAAAAAATAAACAATCAATTAGTTCTTCATTGCCTATTCCAAAAATAAAAGGAAATAAATATGATGATATAATATTTTCATTAACTTTTCAAATAATATCTATTAATAAAGAAACAAAGAAAATATCAAAAATAGAAAATGATACTCATGTATTAAAGAAATTATTTTCTTCATATTTAATATCAAATTTAGAAAAAAATATTAATTATATTATTATTATTAAAGGAGGAATTATTCCTTTTGGTTATACATTACAATTGTTTTCTAATGATTTTTCTTTTGAAAAATTAAGTTATAGTAAATTTTTATGTGAATTTAAAAATTTTTATTTAAAATTATTTAACATTCATCATCCAATTCTTCCAAAAAATAATTTTTATGTTTTTACAAGATTAAAAATAACATATCCTGAAAAAATAGATAAAAATATTTTTTTTTATATTTCTTTCAATTTAAATTATTTAATGGATATTTTCTTAATAAGTAAATCAAATAAAAAAAAAAGATTATATGAGAATAAATTATTTAGTATTAATTTTAGTCTTTTTCAAGAATATTATATTGAAATATCATCAAATCCTCATTTTAATATTCCACAAAATAAATTTGATTTTGAATTTTTATATGATGATAATAAAATTAAAATAGAACAATATGAAATAATTCATCCTTTTTTTATTAGAGAATTATATATTCCAAATAAAAGATGTATGTTATTTAATGAAATTATTTTTTCAATTGAAAGTGACATTATTACTTTTGAAATTCAACTAGAATTTGAAAAAAATAAATGTGAAAAAAATAAAAGTGAAAAAAGCATTGGGGATGAAAGTAATTTAAATAATGATTTAAGTGAAAAAAATAGTGTTGTAGATGATAAAAATAATCAAGAGAAAAATATACATGAAAAAAATAATAAAAGTAAAAGTAAAGTAATTACTCATAGAGAACATAAAAATAAAAATTTGCATAAAAATAAAAATAAAAATATTCATTATATTGAAAATAATAAGAATGAAAATAATAATGAAAATAATAATAATAATAATATAGAAAATAATAAATTAAATAAAAATGTAATTTATAGTAATTTATATGATAATGTAAAAAATGAAAATGAAAATAAATTTGACTTAAATGAAGAAAATAATGAAAATCAAGAAAAAATAAAATTAATATTTGAATATTGGAAAGGTGCAACATTAGTATTTAAAAAGGAATATTATAATAGTGTAATAATAAGAAATTTATTATTAACAGGTAAAATATTTCCAAAAGAAGAAGAAAATTTAGATAAATTAAAACCAGATTTTAATAGATTAAAGTGTTATATTGATCCAAGTGAATGTCCTAAATATTTATTTTATCCTGAATATAAAAATAATTTATTTTGGAAAATAAGAGTTTTTTCAAGTGAAAATATTCAATTTATTAAAAATACTATTAAAGAAGATTCTGAAAAAGCTATTAAAGCAAGTTGGGAAAATTTAGAACCTGGAAGAGCTTTAAAAGCTAAGAAATCAAGAGAAAATTTTGTTTTTAAAAAAAATAATAGTTTTAGTAATTTTTGTAATGATAATAATAAAATAGATTTTAATTTAATTACTAATGTTAATTTTGATAAAAAAAATATTATTAAGAGAAATATACCTTTTAATTATAATCATACTTCTATTTTTATGAAAAATTTTTATAATAATACAAATAAAAAAAGATTAATTATTATTAAAAAAAATAATAGTGAAAGTTTTACTGATGACCCAAAAATATTAAAAAATTGTCAAAGTTTACCTTCTTTAAATTCTACTTATAAAAGTAATGAAGAAAAAAATATTGAAATGAAAAAAATAGAAGATAAATATAATGAATATTATAATAACAGAAAAGAAGAAATTAAAAAAAATGAAATTAAAAGTAAAAGTTATAGTAAAAGTTTAGAAAATATAAATAAGAAATATATTAAAAAAAGATTAAAGTTAAGAAAAAAAATTACAGAAAATGAAAAAAAAATATTAGATAATTTTATTGAAAGAAATAATAAAATAAATGAAAAATATGAAAATTTAAAAAATATATTTAATGAATTTAATAATTATTCAGATGAAATTGAATTAAATGATTTTTTTGATTTTTTTTTAATTTTTAAAGATTCTATTGATATTAAAGATATTAAAAAAGAATATTTTGATTTAATTAATAATTTAATTTTAATTATGTCAAAATTTAAAAATCAATTATTAAACGAAGCAATTGAAAAAGAAGATAAAGAAACTTTAATTGAATTAATTAATCATAATAAAATAGATAATATATTATATAAAGAAGAAGATTTAATTGATAAAGCAACAACAATTATTTCTCAAAAAGAAAATATTGAAAACAAGTAAATTTATAAATAAAGAAGATATAAAATATAAATAAAAAATATTTATATAAAATAAATAATTCAAACCCTTTTAAAATTAATAAAAAAAATTTATTTCAAAAAGTTTTATTTTTTATAAAAAATATAAATTTCATGTCATCTACTTTATCAAAGTAAGATTTCCTTAAAATAATAAAGTAGTAACAACAAAATTTTCATAGGAGGAATATCAAAAGAAATAACAGAAGGTAAAAATAAAAATATATAAAATTAAAAGAGGATTTACATTCATATTTTGAAAGTAAATATGGTCATTTAACAGATTGTGTAATAATGAGAGATAAAACAACAAGTAAAAAAATAAATAAATATATATAATATTATATTTATAGAACATCAAAGAGGATTTGGTTTTATTACTTTAGAAAAAGAAGAAATGATTCCAGAATTATTAAAAAATCAACATATAATTAAAGGAAAAAATGTTGATTGTAAATTAGCAATTCCAAAAGAAAAAATAGATAATATTTCAACTTCTAAAAAAAATAAAAAGAAAATAAAAAATAGCCCATCTTCTCTTTCTTTAATAGAAAACAATATTAATCAAAGTATTAGTGAAAAATCAATAAATAATAATAAAAACAAGAAAAAAAGTAAAAAAAAGAATAAAATAAATAACATACCTTTATATTTAAGAAAAATGTTCATAGGAGGATTACATTCTTCATTAACAAAAGAATCTTTAAAAAATTATTTTAGTCAATTTGGTAAAATAGAAAAAGTAATAATAATGAAAGATAAAATAACTCGAAGATCAAGAGGATTTGGATTTATAATATTTAATGAAAAAGATACAATAGATAAAATATTATCTCATAATAATTGTCATTTTTTATATGGAAAGTGGATTGAATGTAAAAGGGCTCAGCCTAAAAATAATAATAATAACAAAGCTCAAATAATTGATAATTATCAAATTGGTGGTGATTATAATAAAAATAATAATGATAATTTTATTCATGATTTATATAATAATACAAATAATAATAATTCTAATTCTAATAATAATAATAGTAATACTAACAATAATTCTAATAATATTAATAATACTTATAATAATAGTAATAATAATATTAATAATGTTAATAGCGATGATAATAGTTTATATAATAAGTTAGTTGGGAAAAATAGATTGTTTAATTATTATCAAGAATATCCTCCTAATAATAATCAAATTAATTTATTGAATTATAATTCTAATAATAATAAGAATTCCTTTGTAAATTTATTTGATTCTAATATAATAAATTTTAAAAATACAAAAAATAATAATAATACTATTTCAAATAATAATAATAATAACATCATTGAAATTAATAAAAAAGATAAAAATGAAGAAAAAGAAATAAAAACTTCAAAAATAAATGCTCCAATGAAATGTAGTTTATTTTATCAATCATCCTCAAATTCAAATTCTCAAAGTGATTCATTTAATAATCTAAATAATTCAACAAACAACATAAATAATTCCAATAATAATGTAAATAACTTAATAAATACTTTTAACACTTTAAATATGAATTTAAGTAATTCAAATAATAATAATAATTTATTAAATGAAAAAAATACAAAATTAGATTTTTCTTTAACTAAAAATTCCTTATCAAACAATATAAATAATATAAATTTAAATTATCAAAATTCAATAAGTGAAAAAGAAGATAATGAAAAATTTCAAAATTACTTTAATAATTATATTAAAAATCCTTCTTGGTATAATTATTTTCATTATAAATTATTTGATATTGGAGGAGAAGAAGTTTCTAAATTAAATAATTATACTAAAACTACAGAAAAGATAAAATTATTTCCTGAAGAAAGAGATGAAAAAAATTCAAGTTCAAATTCAAATTCTTCTAAAAGTGAAAAAAATAATTTTTCCAATTCTCCTAAAGAAAATAATAATAATAATAAAAGTGAATTTTTATTTGGACCTGATAGAAATAATAGAAAATCTAAAAGTTCAAATTCAAATGATAGTTATAAACCTTATTGAAATGATTTTTTATTTTTTTTTAGTAAATTACTTTTCTGAGTATGTTCTTATTATTATTAAAATATTATTCGGGATTATTAATGATATATATAATTATTTTTCTAATTAAATATATGTTATAAATTTAAATTATATATTAATAATTTATAACTTCATTTAAAAAAATAAAATAAGATTTTATTAAAATTTTTTAAATAAGTTTTTATTATTATTAAATAATAATAAGATTTTTAATAGAATAAGATTATTATATTTTATTTTTATTTTTCTGTTTATTGAAAAAAACAAAAAATTAAAAAAAAAAAGATTTATCTTTTTAAAAAAAATTAAAAAAAAACGGAAAAAAAAAATGTCATTGGAAAAGAATACATTAGAAACAATAGAAAGTGTTTTAGATAATATATTTGAAGAAGATAAAAAAACTCCAGAAACCAAATTTTTCGAAACTCCAAAATTATTTATAAATGACCATTTACTAACAAATAAAAAAAAGTATTTAGATAATAAAAACAATGAAGATAAAAATGAAGAAATAATAAATAACTTGACATTAATAAATGGAGAAAAAATAGAGAAAATATTTTCAAATAAAAATAATATAAATATAGAAGATTATAATAAATTAAAAGGAAATTTCTTAAATTTAATAAAAAGTCAAAATGGTTCAAGATATATGCAAAAAATATATTTAAACACATCATATGAAATATTAAAAAAAATATTTGAAGAAATATCAAATAATATAACTGAATTAATGATAGATTCATATGGAAATTATTTTTGTCAAAAATTTTTTATAATATTAAAAAAAGAAGAAAGATTAATTTTCTTAAATTCAATTATAAATAATATAATAGAAATTTCCAATTCAAAAATAGGAACTTACTCAATTCAATATGTAATATCTCAATTAAAAGAAGAAAAAGAAATTAATATGATATTAAATGCATTAAATGGAAAAATATTAGATTTATGTTATAATACTCAAGGAGTTCATGTTATTGAAAAAATAATTTTATGTTTTCAAGAAGATCAAATTCAAGAAATTTATAATATTATTATTAATAATTTTTATCAATTAGCAATTAATCCAAATGGACTTTTTGTTTGTAAAAAAATTATTATGAAAAGTAAAAAAGAAGATAATTTAATTAAAATTAGAGATGTTATTATTCAAAATTCTATGAATTTAATATATAATCAATATGGAAATTATACTATTCAAGTTGCTATTGATTATTGGAATAAAAATTTCTCTTTTCCTATTATTCAATCTTTTAATAATAATTTTATTAATTTATCTTGTCAAAAATATTCTAGTAATGTTATTGAGAAATTTATTGAAAATTCTGATATTAAATTGTTGACTGAATTCATTGATGAAATTTGTAAAAATAATAATATTATTACTTTAATTAAAAGTTCATATGGTAATTTTGTTCTTCAAAAAACTTTAAAAGTAAGTTTTGGAAGAAATAAAATTAAATTAATTAATTCAATAAAGAAAAATATAGATAAATTAACAGATAAAAAACTATTTAAAAAATGGAAAAATATAATTTCATCATCATCACATTTAAATTTAAATAACAATGAAATAAATTTTTTTTCTTCAACTCATTTAAGTTCATCACCAAAAAGCAAAAATAATTTAAATAATAATATAATTCTTCAAAATAATCCTTTTGAAAAAATAAATCAAATAAATAAAATAAATTTTAATAATAATTTTCATTCACCAACAAATTCACCTTTAATAAGACCACAATTAAGTAATTCTCCAATTCAAA
>JAEEGK010030596.1_pt1 | contig 10660 bp, 9 predicted proteins | sample 8958771 | NCBI WGS metagenome assembly JAEEGK01 (sample SAMN16246547, study PRJNA631951) | gut metagenome | biome: gut microbiome; feature: rumen; material: SC-attached | host: Bos | place: Iran: Karaj | collected 2018-10 | reverse complement strand
GTGATCCGCAACGTAACCCCGGAAGTATATGATATTTTTGAAGTAACCGGATTCAATACCCTGATGGATATCCGGAAAAAGATGCGGGAAATCTCCGTGGACAACTGCCGGGAAATCGGCCGCGGCGCCATCGGAACGGTATACCGGTATGACGGGGATACCATTGTAAAGGTGTACAAAGGCGGGGAAGAGATGATACCTGTGATCCGTGCGGAACGGGAACGGGCACGCAAGGCTTTCCTGCTGGGAATTCCCACCGCAATCCCGTTTGATACAGTGAAAGCCGGAGATTGTTACGGAGCTATGTTTGAAATGGTGAACGCGGAAAACCTGAACAAGCAGGTAGTACGGGATCCTGAACAGCTTCCGGAGGTGATCCGCCGGTATGTGAAACTGCTGAAATCCATCCATGCACTGGAGGCAGCCCCCGGGGAACTTCCGGATGCCCGGCAGGTTTACGGAACCATCGCGGAGCGGATGGCCGGGGATATCGGGAAAAGGAACGCCGGCAGGATGATCAAAATGCTGAATGCGATGCCGGCAAACCGGCACATCCTGCACGGAGACGCCCACCTGATGAATGTGATGGATTCCAACGGCACCCTGATGATGATCGACATGGATACCCTGTGTACCGGGGATCCGGTGTTTGAATTCGGAGCGCTCTATACGAGTTATATCTCATTTTCGGAGGATGATCCGGGCAATACGCTGCAATTTCACGGCCTTTCCGAAGAAACCTGCTCCCGGATTTTCTCGGAAAGCCTGCGGGAATACCTCGGAAACCCGGATGAAGAAGCAATCAAAAAAGCAAGGCAGAAAATCGCCCTGCTCGGATGCCTGCGGTTTATTGACGTGCTGGACAAGGAATTCCCGGATGATGCCCTTCGGAAGCTGCGGTACCGCCATACAGCAGAGCATATCGCGGAACTTCTCCCGCAGATCGATTCCCTGACACTGTAAGCGGATTTACCACTTGTTACGGACCTTCTCGGCAAAGCCGGCAAGGTCCTTTATTTCGATCTTTTGCCCGTCATCAAGGATAACTGTGCCGGAAAAACGGCCGAAGACCTGGTGCTGGTCGGAACAGATCAGCTTCAGGTCTATTTTTGCGCTGCGGTCCATCAGGGGAATGAAGTCCATTTCAAACCGTCCGTCATCGCTGCTGAATTTCCACGGGGACATGAAATCATCTTTTTCGCCGGATGACGGGATTTCAAACTTCACCTGAGAAAGTTTATGGGCTTTTCCGTTATAAAACAGCATGTTTTCGCTGGCGGCGGAGGTGTCGCCGAAACCGTAGCCGATATTGAACCCGAACGGCAAACCGCCGGCGAGGCCTGAGGCAGATCCCCAGTACCATGTATTGTCATATGTCCAGACCCCGCGGCCCCAGTCCAGAACGCCGAAATCCACTGACGGATCAAACCGGTATTTGCTTTCTCCGAATGTTACGGTGCCATCGGCCCGCATACAGTTGATTTTCTGGTTGTAGTAGAAGGCTTTGGGGTTTTCCGGGAAAGGCGTCGCGATGACCATGGTTTCCTCGGGCGCGTCTGTCAGCATGACATCAAACGAAATACCGGTTTCCCCGGAAAAATGATCCATATGACCATAAAGATGCCGCGTTTTCCCGTCGTTGTCAAAGCAGATTTCATACCCTTTCCCATGAACCCGGATATTGCCGGATGCGGAGGAAAAGGGGAGATCCCGTTTTGCGATGAGGGGCAGGGACATCCTGGACGTGGTAACCTGGCAGTTCTTTTCAAAATCAAGCAGGGAGATGCTGTCCATCGTCATGTATCCGTTATCGGCGATGGTAAGCGCAAGGGCAAACCGGTCTGTACAGATGCAGTAGTAATCCCATTCCTTCAGGCGGAGCGGAGAAGCCTTGACACGGGAACGGTCATACTGCCGGATCTGGGAAAGCGCATATCCTTTTTCGATCAGGTGTCCGTTTTCATCGAGAAGCGGGCCGGGGACAGTGATTCGGTGCTGCATAATGATTCCTCCCGGGTATCTGATGTTTTTTATCTGAAAATATTATACCTGCGCGCCGGACGGCAGGCAAGGGAATTGTATGTTTAAGGGCCGGGAGAATCGATCTCCCGGCCCCGCCAAAAAGGAAACGGATATGTCTCCCGATTGGGTCTGAATTACACCAGCTGGCGGCGGGCACGTTCCTTTTCCGCAGCCGCGTCGTCGGCAGGATACCACATCGGTTCCACCAGGTGAACACTGCAGGCTTCTCCCTGGGCGAAAGTGACGCGGTGGGGTGTCTGTACCTTCAGCAGCTGGTCTCCGACAGGTACGAGGTATTCTGTCCGATCCGTCAGGAAAATACGCTTTTCAACATGGGTCTGGTAGCCGTCCTGATCCGGGCCGGAAAGCGCAATTTCATTCGGACGGGTTGCAACGACCATTTCTTCGGCAGCGTCATCCGGTACGGAAAGGTTGAGCGCCTGGTTCATATGGCCTTTCGGGTAGGCTTTGCCGTCCTGAATAACCACATTGATAAAGGTGCTCTCGCCGAGGAAATTATGGACAAAACGATTGCAGGGCTTGTTGTACAGGTTTTCAGGGGTATCGATCTGCATGATTCTGCCCATATCACAAACCATCATCCGGTCGGAGATTGCCATCGCTTCAGACTGGTCATGGGTCACAAAGATGATGGTGAAATTGAACTTGCGCTGCAGCGCCTTGATCTCAAAACGCATGGTTTCACGCAACTTCGGATCCAGGTTGGACAGCGGTTCGTCCAGCAGCATGACCTTGGGATTGGTAACGATGGCACGGGCCAGCGCAATACGCTGCTGCTGGCCGCCTGAAAGGTCACTTGGCCATGCCTTTTCCAGACCGGTCAGGCTGGTATGGTGGAGGGCTTCGTTCACCCGGCGCTCAATATCCGTTTTGTTTACCTTCTGAATGCGCAGGGGGAATGCTACGTTTTCAAAAACATTCATATGCGGCCAGACCGCAAATGCCTGGAAAACCATGCCCAGGCCGCGCTCTTCAGGCGGCACATACAGGTTCTTTTTACGGGAAGATACCAGCCTGCCGCAGAGCTCGATTTCACCCTCTGTCAGGTCCTCAAATCCGGCGATCATCCGCAGGGTAGTGGATTTTCCACAACCGGAAGGCCCCAGGAAGGAAAAGCATTCTCCCTCGTGCACCCGCAGGTTGAAATCATCCACAGCCACGATGTCACCCAGTGTTTTGGTGGTGAACCGCTTGGTAACATGATCCAGAACAATCTGATCTCCCACAGGTTACACCCCCTTCCGGTCCTTTGTGATCTTGGTGACAATGGTGTTGAGGATAATGATGATGCCGATGGCAACGGTTGCCAGGGCTGCGGCCTGCGGGATCATACCCGCATCACGCAGAGAGTAAATCTGGACACCCAGCGTACGGGTATACGGACCATACAGCAGGATGGATGTTGTTACCTCGCGCATGGCCGGCAGGAAAATGAGGAAGAAGCCGCTGACCATGGCTGGCCGTATCAGGGGCAGCGTAATATCCTTGAGGCTTTCGGTATGGCTGGCGCCGCATACCCGGGCAGCTTCCTCCAGTGAGGAATGAACCTGCAGCAGCGCGGCGGAGGATGTCTTCATGCTGAAGCTCAGGTACCGGGCCATATAAGCCACCAGAATAATCCATATGGTGTTGTACAGGTTAATTCCCACGATACGCCCGCTCCATGCCAGGATTACACCGATGGACAGCACCGTGCCGGGAATGGCGTAGGGAAGCATGGAAATAACCTCGAGTGCCCCTTTGCCTTTCGGCCGGATTTTCTGGACCACGTAAGCGACCAGTGTACCCAGGAACATACACACAATGCCCGCGGTGATTGAGACAAAGAGCGAGTTCCGGATTGCGGCAATGGTGCCGTTGGCGGCAAATACCTTTTCATACTGAGCAAAGGTGAAGTTTTTGAATTCGATCGGCAGGCCGTAAGCTTTCAGGAAGGAGACCAGCACGATCATTACCAGGGGCACGATTACAATCAGCACCAGTGTCAGGATTGCCAGCAGGAAAAGCGGGATTTTTGCGCCACGAAGCTTGATCAGCGTCGGACGCATGGATTTGCCCTTGATGATATCGTAATTTCCCGCGGACAGTATTTTGTTCTGCAGCACGAGCGCCAGCGCGACGACCACGACCAGCATGACGGAAAGGGCAGCACCCTGGCGGATGCCGTCAAATGATCCGCCGGAATTGTAAATAACTGCGTAGATCCGGGTCGGCAGGGTGTATATGCCCTTGGCGTAGCCCAGGATGGACGGTACACCGAAATGAGCCAGGGACGTAGTGAGGATCAGCAGTGCACCTGCAGAGATAGCGGGTTTGACCAGCGGAAGGGTGATCTTCCAGATCACCTGGCGCTGCTTTGCACCAGCGATACGGGCAGATTCCTCCAGCGTGGGATCCATACGCTCCAGCGCGGAAACCACCTGCATGAAAACAAAGGGGAAATAATAGCTGACCTCCACAAATACGATGCCCCAGACTGAATTGATGTTGATGGGCATCTGGGTCAGACCGAAGAGATCCCGGAGCATCTTGTTAATGTAGCCGGAACGGCCGTTGAACATCATATCCCATGCCATAGCGCCGAGGAAAGGCGGGAACATGTAGGGGATATTGAACAGCGCACGCATCAGGCCTTTTGCGGGGATATCGCTCCGGCCCAGCAGCCAGGCATAGAATACGCCCATAATGGTGCCGAATATAGTGGCAAACAGCGCAATCTTGAGGGTGTTCCACATTGCCTCCAGGTTTTTGCTGTCAGTCACCTGTTCGACAAACATCTGGGTTTCCAGCTTGCCTTCATTGAAGAAAGCATTGAAGATGATCATCACGATGGGGATGACCACAATGATGAGCAGCAGTACAAAGCAGACAACGGTCATCACTTTGTCCATATTCAGCCGTTTCCGTCCGTCCACGGCTGCGAGCTCTGCACTGACACCGCCTAAGCGCCTCATGCGGATGCACCTTCTTTCTTTGCGGGATAACAGCGGCTGTTCAGGAACCGGATGCCAACAGTTTCCCCTTCATCAGCCGTACCGCGGGTACGGGCATCCAGCATGGACTGCTGAACACGGATCTGCCTGCTGCCCAGGGAGAGGAAGTAGTTATATTCACTGCCCAGGAAAACCCTGGAATCCACCCTGGCCCGCAATGGAGATTCGGGATCGAATACGATGTCATTGGGACGCACACCGATTTCGTAACCGCCGTTTGCCGCTTCCTCCGGAACTGCATCCGGACAGGGAATCTTTTCACCGACATTCAGGCACATGGTGTTTCCGACTTTTTCCAGGGGGATAAAGTTGGAAACGCCAATGAATTCGAAAGTAAAACGGTTGGCAGGATGGAGGATAATTTCCTCATCCGTGCCATACTGGCAAAGGGTGCCGTCCTGCTGCATAATGGCCATTTTGTCACATAGCTGCAAGGCAGACTGCTGATCATGGGTGATATACAGGATGGTTGCATTGAGCCGTTTCTGGATCATCCGGATTTCCAGCAGCATTTCTTCCCGCAGTTTGGCATCCAGGTTTGTGATCGGTTCATCCATCACCAGCAGGTCACTGTCGATAACCAGCGCCCGGGCAATGGCTACACGCTGCTGCTGTCCGCCGGAAAGCTGGTTGGGCAGATGCCTGGCGTATTCCGTCATGTGTACCTGCTCGAGAGCGCGCATGGCCCGTTCACGGACCTCTTCCTTGGGCCGCCGCTGCTTTTTCAGGGGATAGCACACGTTTTCCAGTACGGTCATATGCGGCCATACGGCGTAATCCTGGAATACAATGCCGATATTCCGCTTTTCAGCCGGGACGTTGATGCGCTTTTTCGCGTCAAACAGCACCCGGTCGCCTACAGTGATGGAACCTGTTTCCGGTTTGATAAGCCCCAGCAGGGCACGCACCAGTGTCGTTTTGCCGCAACCGGAAGGGCCGACCAGACAGACGATTTTCCCGCTTTCCACTTCCAGCGAGAAGTTTTCCAGCACTGTATTTGTTCCGTAGCGGAAGGTGATATTGTCAAATCTGACGTTTGCCATCTATCGTTCTCCTTACGCGCTTCGTTTCCGCTTTTTCCGCTCCGTGAAAGGCTGGATAGAAAAAGCGGGCATGCCCGCCAAAGTCCTGCGCGCATGCCCAGGGAAACGGAGAATTACTTATTGAAAATCTTATTGAAGTTATCCAGGTAGTTCTGGAGGTTGGCACCCAGGTCATTATAATCCACGACCATGTTGACGGCTGCAATCGCAGAGGTGTCCACCTTCATCTCAACGTCGTCACGGACAGAGACCAGGTTATTCTCCACCAGGACTTCCTGGCCTTCCTTGGAAAGGATGAAGTCCATCAGGATTTTGCCGTTTTCTTCGTTGGCGCAGCCCTTGATCATGGCGATCGGGCTGGTCATGGTGATCACATCGTCCGTAGTGTAATGGAACTGGATGGGGGAGCCTTCAGCAATCAGGTTGGCAGATACATAGTCCAGGCAGATACCGACCATATAGGAAGAGTCGGCAACACGATTGTGGGTGGCGGTGGTGCCGCTTTCCAGCTCCACACCGTTGGCCTTCAGCGCTTCAAAGTAAGCTTCGCCATACTTTTCGGATTGCATCATGGCGGCCATCCAGTACTTGGTAGTGGAAGCCTGGGACGGGTCTGTCATAATGATCTGGTTGTTCCACTTGGGATCCAGCAGGTCATTCCAGGTCTTGGGGGCATCCGCTTCATCGACGAGTCCGATGTTCCAGGCGATACCCATGGTGACCAGACGGCCGGCGGTGTAGTAACCTTCGGCATCCATATATTCCTTGGCAATATGATCCGTTTCGGGGGAGACATAGGGCAGCAGCCAGCCGTTGGCTTTGAAAGCTTCATAGTCGGACGGGTCGCCCAGCCATACCAGGTCGCACGCGATCTGGCCGTCACCTTCGGCTTCCGTGGTCATCTTGGTGACCAGTTTACCGCCGCCGGCATAATAATACTCCATATCAATGTCCGGATACTTGGCTTCAAATGCCTTTTCAATAGCCTGAAGCTGCGCTTCCTGCATGGAGGAGTACAGCATGACCTTTCCGGCTGCAAAAGCGGAGGAAACAGAAAGAACCATCATCACAGCGAGGAGTAATGCAAGCAGTTTTTTCATTGGGAAATGCCTCCTTTTCAATTGTAACGATCTATCCAGATCCGTATTTCAATTATGCGAATTCAGAAGGTGTTTGTCAATAGAGGAAAGGAAAAAGGTATCCGGAACGTGTGAACACCTGGTTATTGTCATAGAAAAACGGATCAGCTTTTCAAGAGAAAAAAACCATCCCCCGGGTATATGGGGATGGCAAAGGAGGAGGAGGTTTTCTTACGCGAAGCGCTTGGTGACCGTCATATCCACATTATCACCACGAATGCCGATACGGATGGTTTCCGCGAGGCGCTTCAGCGTGGACTGTTCATATTTATCCCATTCAGGATCCAGACATTCAATGACATGATTCGGAAGATCATTCAGCAGGTCATCAGGCAACGCTTCGCCGCTGTGGTCCACATCCGCGGTCATGGCATGTTCAAACGCATCCCGCAATGAACCAAGGAAGCTTTTCGCCGCTTCATTTTTGCCGGAAGTCGCTGCGGAAAGGAGCAGGGCGCGCTTTTCCTTATCCATAACCGTTTTGGTGGACATATGCAGATCAAAAGCGCGGTTTTCCGTTTCAATCCAGAAGGAAGCCTGCATCTCACCGGTAATACCACGGGCCATGCTGAGCATTTCCTCGGCGCACAGCTGAAGCTGCAGGGATTCCTTGTGGCTCAGACCTTCGTAATCGGCGACTTTGCGGGTTTCTTCCAGGGATTTGTCAAAACCGTTTCCCTGATTGTCAATGATAATCACATTGGATTTCATGGCATAATCTCCTTCCTCGCAAATGATTATTCAATCGTCAGAATATCGGAGAAACCGGTGACCTCGAATACTTCCTGAACGATTTCATTCACGTTGGTTACTTTCATGCCGCCCTTGCAGGACATGACCTTATGGGCGGAGAGCAGCACGCGCAGTCCGGCTGAAGAAATATAGTCCAGTCTGCTGAAATCCAGAACCAGGCTTTCTGCCCCGGGCATATCCTTGCTCAGTTCCGCATCCAGCTCCGGGGCGGTCATGGTATCCAGACGGCCTTCCAGGGCGATTTCCAGCGTGGTTCCGTTCAAATTTTTAGTAATGGTCATGGTCCGGTCCTCCTCTGAAGAGATTTTCAGTTTTTTCTTGTTTAAAAATTATAGCACATATTTTTGGCAAAATAAAGCGGTTTTGGACAAAAAACTGCATAGAAAACACTTTTTATGTATTACTTGAAAAGTACATGATGATTTGTTAATGTTATAATATCAAAACGAATCGGGGAAAAAGCATATGGCCGGAGGCAATATCCAGTTTCAGCAATTCCTTGCGGATGAAGTCCGGAAGGTCCAGGGAATATATGTGCCTGTCCATGCCGGGATTATCCGGCGGCTGCTGGTTCGGAAAACCGCAATGAAACGGCTGCACCCGAATCCGGACGACGAATTCTGCTTCCCGAAGATCGGGCCGAACTATGAAATCGTCTCAGCGTATGAGCAGGAATACAGGCGCATCAGGCAAAACCCAAGCAATGAACGGTTTGTATCAAAAGGCGCACGGGAACCGCTGACTGTGGAGCGAATCCGGCCGGACGGCTATATGATCATGAACGGCCATCACCGCTGGGCGGCCGCTTACCGCACCGGTTTCCGAAAGATCCGGATAAAAATAGTCAATCTGACACAGGAAAAGGATATTCAGAAAATGCTGGCCGCATCCGGGCATGACAGGCGCGTAACGCTGGACCTGGACGAAGTTGTGTTCTGCACGGACCGAAATGAACCTGCGGAAAAACCGCTGCCTTTTCCGTTCCGCAACATATACAGGGAAAGACTCCGGCTGGGTATTCCGGCACTGTTCCGCTACCTGGGCATGAAGGGATACGATGTATGGGTATACTCCGCCAGTTACTATTCCATGGATTATATCCGAAGGCTTTTCAGGATGTACCATGCCCGGGTGGCCGGCATTGTGACCGGTACCGCACGGAAAGCCCCGAAAGGAAGCCATACACGGGAACAGCTGGAAAAACGGATGAAGGAGAAATATCCGCTGACCCTCCATATTGACAACAGCGCAGTCACGCGGATTGACGGCCGGACAAAGAACTTTGCAGAATTCACGCTGAGCGGCAATCAGGAAACCTGGTCCAGGGAAATTATGGATGTAATAGAAGGAATGGAAGCCCATAAGTAAACGGAAGAATGGATTGCCGGGCAAAAGACACATGGGAAAACCTGTGTGTCTTTTTTTTCATGAAGCGTAAAAAAGCTAATCTCCGCATCGTCATAAATGGTGAATCCAATAAAAACGGAGGTGCGGATATGAAGACGATAATGAAAGCGGTCATCCTGATGATGGTCATGATTCTTGCTGCCGGAAACGCCATGGCAGCAAATAATGAAAGCGAATGGAACCTGGCGTTTGATGTGCTGGAAAGGGAAACGGGACTGAGCCGGGATGAGGTAAGAACCTCCCAGATATTTTATGAAGACGGAATCTGGTCCTTCAGCGTCGTTATGAAAAATCACCCGGAGGATGAAGACGGGCTGCTCGTTTTTGAAACGGACGACAACTGGAATCTCATCAGTATGGCAGGACCGGAGAAGATTAACCTGGACCGGCAGCTGGAGATTGAACTGAAGGAATGCTTCCACCGGGATGACTGTGCCTGGCGCATGGCGGAGGTGTGCGCGAAGTGGCAGGCAAAACTGGAAGGCGTGAGCCAGGAACAGAAAAACACAATCTGGCCGAGGTATCTGGCGGTTATTGACAGGGGGATTATTGTGCCGCCGGAAGACGCGCTGGATTACAATACTGCAATGGCTGCGGCCAGGGACGCCGCATCGGCACGGATGGGGTGGAATGGTATTGACATGGATACATTGTTTGTTCCAGGCCTCAGCGCCTGCTATGTGCTGGACGGGACGCCGGTCTGGTTTATATATCTTGAGGATCATTCCTACTTTGAAGATGAATATTCCACAGAACGCGCAATGAAACAGTACCAGGCCCGGCTGAAAGAAGCATTTGACAGTGTGGGCCAGGCTCCGCCCTGCAAGATCGGGATTGTGATTGACGCTTTTACCGGAGAACTGAAAGAAAAACCGATGCTGGACTATATCCCGGTGGAATTCAATTACCTGGACTTCCTGATCCGGATGGATGAAGCAGTTGCAAGCATTGCAGAATAAACTGAATATCCGTTCCGCAAAGGTTCCAGCCGGCGGAATCCATTACAAATCCTGAAAAAGAAAACCGAGAAACAGAGATTTCAATACGCCCGATTCGGGCAGTAAAGAAAAACATCGGGCAAAATGCAGAGAAACGTTTCGGGTTTTTCCCGGAGCGCTTCTTTACACTTTGCGTTGTATGTTTTTTCTGGTTCAAATTTATGGATAAATGCGGTATAATTGATTCGCCGGAATGCAGTTATCCCTGGCTGAAAGACAGCATACTGTCCCGGAAAACTACCGGAAACCGGCAGGGGATCGTATGTAACGGGCCGATACATATG
>JAEEGK010030595.1_pt1 | contig 10660 bp, 9 predicted proteins | sample 8958771 | NCBI WGS metagenome assembly JAEEGK01 (sample SAMN16246547, study PRJNA631951) | gut metagenome | biome: gut microbiome; feature: rumen; material: SC-attached | host: Bos | place: Iran: Karaj | collected 2018-10 | reverse complement strand
GTTCGGCTGGTACGGCTTCAACGGTGCGGCTTGTGTTCAGCTTGAAGGCGTCGGCGGTCTTGCCGCAGTTTTCACGACGACAACAATCGCGCCGGCAGTTGCTTGTGTCACCACAATGATTTTTACATGGATAAAGAACGGTAAGCCTGATGTTTCTATGACACTTAACGCTTCTTTGGCTGGTCTTGTCGCCATTACGCCGACTTGTGCCACAGTAGACGCTCTTGGTGCATCGATAATCGGTATTGTATCTGGTATTATAGTTGTGCTTGTTGTTGAGTTCCTTGACATCAAGCTTCACATCGATGACCCGGTTGGTGCTGTTGCAGTTCACCTTGCAAACGGTATTTGGGGTACACTTTCTGACGGTCTTTTCAACGTAAAGGACGGACTTTTCTACGGCGGCGGTGTTCAGCACCTTGGTGTTCAGGCTCTCGGCGAGTTCACAATTGTTGCTTGGACAACAGTTTGTATGATCATCACTTTCAGCTTAATAAAGAAGTTCCACGGTCTTCGCGCGAGCCGCGAGGAAGAGATTATCGGTCTTGATAAGCTTGAGCACGGAATTGATTCAAGTTACGCAGGATTTATCATGGCACCACAGGTTATGACAGCTGGGGAAGCCGGAGCTTCTGGTGCAAACGAAGCAAAAGGCAGCGTTCCGATGGACAAGGCAGTTCCTGTAACAAAAGCGACGGCGCGGCCAGACGCGAAGTTCCATATGGTTACGATTATCACGAGGTCTAGCAAGTTCGACGAGCTTAAAGCCGCGATGAACGACATCAATGTAACCGGTATGACGGTTACAAACGTACTTGGATGCGGTGTCCAGCACGGAAACACACACAAGTACCGCGGTGTCGAGATGGATATGACTCTCCTGCCTAAGATTAAGGTAGACATCGTTGTAAGCGAAGTCCCTGTAGACCTTGTAATCACGGCTGCGAAAGAAGTGCTTTACACGGGCAACATCGGCGACGGAAAGATTTTCGTGTACGATGTGCAGAACGTTGTTAAAGTCCGCACCGGCGAAGAGGGCTACGAAGCACTGCAGGATTAGTGCTTGTCTGGTTCGCGCGCGGTTTTGAGGCTGTCGCGCGAGTAACAGAAATGTGCGCGGCTTGCGAGACTGTCGCAAACTGTGACCGTCGCGCAAGCGAACGACAGGCTTTATAACGGGAATATTCCGTTTGCCAAAAGGTGAACAGAATATTCCCATTTTTTTTGTCTTTCCCGGAAAGAGTGCGGTTTTTGAAAAATCGTGATATACTTTTAACAGGCGGATTAGAGGCACTTGGAGACACAATATGAAAAGTAAAATCTTAATTATTTTATTGATTTGTCTGTTTGTTTTTGGCTGTACTAAGAAAGACTCAAAGAATTCTGATGATGCCATTACAGTGCAAAACGAGCAAGAAACTGAAGAAAAACAAGTGCCCGAAGTGGATATAGAAGAATACTGTTATTATCGAATCAATTCTCCGGAAGGAATAAGTATTAGAGAATCAGCTTCATTGAATTCAAATATCATTAATAAATACCCAGATAACTTCATTGTAATAGCCAGTGAAGTAGATCCTTATTTAGTCGAAATAGATGGTATCAAAAGTTATTGGGTAAGGATTGGCCATGCTAACGACCCGAGCGGATGGATTTTCGGAGGCTATCTTAAACCGATAGAAGAGCACCCTGCAGATTCTTTGGGCGTGAATGAATATCGCTATACAGACTATAAATCAGCTTATGGAGAGTTTACGCCGTCTGTTATAGATGCTAATTGGGAATCGTTTTATGTTTTTTTTAAAGATTATGTCGGAGAACCACAACAATTTGAATTAGATGCTTATGATATGTATACAAGTATCACTTATGATGATTATAAAATTTTTACCGGATTATATAAGGATAAACAAGGAGACGAAGGATATTTCATTGTAAAGACGGATTTGTCAGAAAAAACTGTATTAGACAAACTTGTACAGTCCTCTGATAACAGTCATCTTATTGTTTTCCTAAAGCCTTGGTCTTCAGATTCTGAGTATATATCAGTCGGTAGATGGTTTGAATCAGAAGCATTCTATTATATTTCGAGAAACAATATCTCAGAAAAAATCGAGTTTTCTGATTTTTAACAGACAAATAAAGATACATAGCAGTCATCAGATCAGCTGCCTGCGGTTTATGTGCGTAGTTATGTGGACTGAGCATTGAATAACAAAGGAGAAGAAAACCAATGAGAAAGCTTACAACATTTATTCTAATACTCTTTATTGTATTGGTTATATCTTCATGCAACAAACAAAAACAGAACACAGTTTCCAACTCCAGCGAAAATATCAAAACGGACGAATTAATTCAGGATTCTGTTTCTCCAGAAGCCGTGGGAGAAAATCAAAACTTGCAGACTGCTGCTGATGATAAAGACCAGGATGACTCACTCCAGATTATCCCAGGCAAAAACGGACAACCAGATGAAGCTGATATCGCTTCTGGACATAAGCTAGATATACAGGATTGGTTTGGTAAAACAACTTCTTCAGATGGAAAATACTATATCTATGATGCTGGAGAATATAACTATATTTACTATAGATACTGTATGCCAGTTGAAGGTGAGCGCAAAGATTTAAATCTTATCATGTTAAAAGAAAATTCTGCACTTTTTAATCCAAATGATATGGGTTCAAATCAAAAAATCGTATGTTATGCTGGTTGTGAATTTGTACCACTTGCAAGAAGTAAGGAACCAATATCATTTAATGAACAGACATCCTACTGGTTCAAAGCAGATGAATACACATGGATTCTAGGATCAGCCGTTTACCTTCAGCCAGGAGTCTTTGAGAAGCTTCCTGTAGAAGATTTAGAAGTTGGAATGGCATATGAGAAAATTAAAGATGGCGCTTGGTTTATTGTAAAAACAGATGACGGATCTTCCTTAAGACTTCGTGATTCATCAAATATAAAAACAAGCAAAGTGATTTTGAGTTTTCCTCAAGGAACATGGATATATGCTGAGGCTCAAACAACCAATACCGATACAATAGATGGAATAAACTCACGTTGGTATAAAATAGCATATCCGGAAAAAGGTTATGTATTTGGCGGCTATCTGGAAAAACAAGAAGGCGTTTGTGGATTACAATTCCCATATCTGGAAATATCTCATTACCGTTATGATAGCAGTAAAGATTGTATATTCAAAGTTTATTCTGCGCCAACAGAAAAATCAGAATTTCTTGGTGAATACGAAATTAAACCAGACAAATACGGTTATCTCGCAACTATTGAAACAAACCAAATGGAAACAGTGAATGGAGTCCAAGGCGTTTGGATTTACATAAAAGAACCTGTCCAGGGATTCATATTTGGTCATAATTTTATATATAAATAATAGTTGATACAGGAGGCATAGAATGGCAGAAAAAAAGAACTCAATCGATATAAAGCACGTTGACGTGGAGAATCCAGGTGTAAAAAAGAGGAACCTGTGGTTCTATCCGCTGGGAACAGTTGGCCGAGACATGATTTACACCATGTTCACCAGCTTCATTTTTCTTTATGTCTTGTATACGAAAGAACTTACAGATGGTCAGGTTGTGGCTGTCACAATGATTATGGTAGCAGCTCGTATTTTTGACGCGTTCAATGACCCGATTATGGGCAACATCATAGAGCGTACCCGCACGAAATGGGGAAAGTTCAAGCCATGGCTGCTCGTTGGTTCATTGGCCACATCAATCGTTGTTTACCTTGCATTCAACACAAAGCTGACAGGTTGGGCTTTCGTGACTTTCTTTGGCATTATCTACTTCCTGTACAGCATCACGTTTACAATGAACGATATTTCTTACTGGGGCATGGTTCCTGCCGTTTCCAGGACAAGCGATTCCAGGAACCAGTTCACATCCCGCGCCACTTTGTTCGCGGGTGTAGGCAGTACGCTCGCGGGGCTGATGATTCCGATGTTAACAGCCGGTACCCTGCAGTTAAGCGGCAACGCCTCCACCGCTTATGGAATAATCGCTCTGGTCATTGGTATATTGTCCCCGCTTTTCGTCCTGTTCACGCTCTTTGGTGTCAAAGAAAACCGTGACGACATGGAAAAGCCAGCCGACAAGGTTTCGTTCAAGCTGATTGCAGACACGATTTTTGGCAATGACCAGCTGCGGTGGATGGTTTTGATTTATCTGCTTCACCAGATTGGCAACAACCTCATAGTCGGTGGTATAGGGGCAAATTATGTATATTTTCGCTACGGCTATGAAGGAGGGCTTTATTCGCTGTTTTCAACTGTCGGAATGGCAGCCACTGCTTTCCTGATGATATTTTATCCCGTCATTTCCAGAAAACTGAGCAGAAAAACCTTCTTGAAGGTCCTGCTGTATGTAGCAATCGTTGGCTGCATCCTCATGCTGGTTTCCGGGCTGGTTATGCCTGCAAATATGGCGGGATTCTGGGTTCTGACCATTGGATACATGCTCCTGGCGTTTGGCTTGTACGGTTATCACCTTGTCCTGATGATTTCGATTTTCAATACGGTCGAATACAACGAGCTTAAGAAAGGCAGCCGCCGCGAAGGTATCATCACCTCAATCCGCCCGTTCTTAACAAAACTTGGTTGTGCATTGGTCGTTGTAATCACTTCGCTTTGCTACCTGCTGTTCCGTGTAACGGATTACACAAACCAGATTGCCGGTTTTGAACAGGCTGCGAACCAGAACTTGATAAGCACAGAAACGAAAAATGCAGAGATTGCCAAGGTGATTATGAATGTCGGAAAAGGGCAGTCCATCGGCATGTTGTTGTTTATGGTCATCGTTCCATTCGCGCTGTTATTGATCTCATACTTGCTGTACAAGCACTTTTACAAGCTGGACGAAGCCAAATACGCAGAAATAGTAAGCGAACTTGAGAAACGGAAATAAATCATGGGAATTACAAAACTTGCTTTACGGTTTGCAGCACCGTTTCCAAAGGTTAACAGCTTCAACCGCTATCTCTTCGTTGGACCACATCCAGATGACATAGAAATTGGTGCAGGAGCTACTGTTGCGGCTCTTGCATCACAGGGAAAGACCATTTGCTTCCTGATTTGTACCGACGGACGCTACGGAACCACAAATTTGACGGAAGCTGTTTCGGAAGAAGCACTTATCGCGACTCGTAAGGAAGAAGCCATCCGTTCGGCGGCTGCACTTGGCGTTACAGATATCCATTTTCTGGGGCTTTCTGACGGCGGTTTTTATAATAATGACGAACTTTTAAAAGGGATTGCAGCCGTAATTTCGTCATTCCAGCCGGACATCATCTTCGCCACTGATCCTGAGCCTGCTTCGGAATGCCATATCGACCATCTTAATGTGGGCAAGGCTGTTCGTACTCTTGCCGTAAATGCCTCCAACCCAGGCATTATGAAAAAACTGGGCGCAGAACAATGCCCGCTTAAAGCAGTGGCGTTTTATATGACCGCAAAACCCAATGTATACATGAAGACCACCGGGTTCTTGAAAAAACAGATAGATACCATTTTTTCAAACCATTTAAGTCAGTATCCTTTGGGGTGTTCTGACCGCGATTCTATCCGGCTTTACCTGAAGCTTCGCGCCACGGATTTTGGCATGCGCTCTTTCCACAGAACAGCAGAAGGCTTCCGCATGCTGGGTACGACCCATATGCACTGCCTGCCAGAAGCCGGGTTGTGATATCTGTTAGTTATCTGTTTCCTCGTGGTTTTTCGTGCAGCCTTGACAAGTGCATGATTCTATCCTAAAATAGTTTGTATACAAACTATTTTAGAGGTGATAAAATGAAAGATGTTATTTCAATCATTAAGAAATCTGAAGCGGCATATCTTGCAACTATAGATAAGGAAGGCCGGCCTGAAATCCGTGCGTTGCTGAATCTCTGTAACCCCAAAAAGTACAAAAAACTTGAAGGCAAAACTCTTTTTGTTGATGGAGAGAGTGTGACGATGTATTTCACAACAAACACATCTTCAAAAAAAGTTGAGCGAATCAGGAACAATCATAATGCGGCGTTGTATTTTTGTGAGCCAAAGGAATTCAAAGGAATCTGCGCGTCTGGAACAATCGAGGAAGTGACCGACCAGAGCATAAAGGAAGACTTGTGGCAGACAGGCTGGCTTATCTATTATCACAAAGGAAAGACTGACCCGGACTACACAGTTCTCAAATTTACTTCGACCAAAATAGAAGGCTGGTACAACGCCAACCCGCATTACTTTGGGAACAAGGACTGATGACAAAGAAAACTAGAGGCGGAACGCTTCTGTCGCAGGTACACCAGGTATGCGGAAGAGTGTGGAATAAGATTCTGCGCGAAAACGACATGGCGGATTTGGAGGGAGCGCGTGGCCGCGTTATTTTTGCCTTATGGGGAAAAGACGGAGTGCCTATCAAAACTCTTTGCGAAAAGACGAGCTTGGATAAATCAACCCTTACGGGGATAATCGACAGGCTTGAGCGCGACGGGTACATCGAACGGAAACCGTCAGAGATAGACAAGCGTTCCACACTCATATTGCTCACTGGCAAGGAACAGGAGTTCGCGAATCATGTTCATAAAGTTTCGGATCAAATGAACGAGATTTTTTACAAGGGCTTTACCGATGAGGAAATCACGCAGTTCGAAAGCATGCTCGAAAGAATCCTTGTAAACTGTAAAGAAGCTGAATGAAAAAGGAGTGGTTCATATGCCGTATGCGGAATTAAACGCATTAAACATATATTATGAAGAATTTGGCAGAGGTGAGCCCGTGTTGTTTTTGCACAGCCATTTCAGCAGGGGCTTGCTGGCTTTTTCCGGACAAATTATTCCGTTTTCCGGTAAGTATCGGTGTTTATATCCGGATTTCCGTGGTCATGGGCGAACTTTGTGTGAGAGTCTAACATGGAACAGCCGAATGGTTGCGGACGATATGGCGCAGTTCTTGGACAAGCTGGAAATAAAAAAGACTCATATAATCGGCTATAGCTGTGGCGCGTATGTTGGCTGCTACATGGCGGCAAAATATCCGGATAAAGTAAAGAGCCTTGTCACTATCGGAGGGGCGGCTTATCCCAGACCAGAAGGTGCGACCGATTTTTTGCCAGAAAACCTTTTGAAGAATGGTAGTATAGATTTCATTGAGGATATTAAAGCCAGGCATTATGAGGCGCACAGGGGCAATTGGCAGGCATTTTTACGGAACACAGTGTCTGACTGGCAGCAAAGTCCAAATCTGACAGAAGCAGAGTGGCAGAGCATCACTTGTCCGGCGTTTTTCATCAATGGTGAGAATGATCCATTTGGTACGTGTGAGGAATTACTGGAAAAAGTTCCTTCAGCGAAAACTTACACTGTGGCAGCCGGAGGACATCGCCCCCATTTTGTTGGCGAGCAGATAGACGATATAAATACAAGAATCCTCGATTTTTTAAGTTCTGTGATTTAAGTTAATCAAGAGTCTTACTGTTGCGAGCATCCGAGCTTGCCGTCCGGCTCGCACACAACAATATTGACCAAACCCGAATAAAAATGATATATTTGGTAGGTCAAAGGCGACATCATTTTGAGTAATGGTGTCGCCTTTTTTTTGTACATGCAGTCTTTGGGATGTAGTTTACCCGCATTCCAAAGTGTTCGGAGGTTATTATGTGTGGTTTTGTAGGTTGTTTCGACTTAAACAGCGGCAGTGCGCCAATTGCAGACGGATTAAAAGAAGAGCTTCGTGCCCAAGTTCTTGAGATGAGCAAAAAAATCCGTCACCGTGGTCCGGACTGGAGCGGCGTATACACAGGCAACAACGCAATCTTGAGCCACGAGCGTCTTTCTATAGTTGACCCTCTTTCTGGCAAACAGCCCCTTGTAAGCGACGATGAAAAAATCATCCTTGCCGCAAACGGAGAAATCTACAACCACAAAACAATCCGCGCAGAGTTCGCAAACTCATATAATTTCCGCACAGGAAGCGACTGCGAAGTTATAATCCCACTTTACAAAAAATACGTTGCGGAAATGGAATCCGGCAAAACAGAACCCGGCAACTTCACCGCAATGATAGAAAAGCTTTCCGGCATTTTTGCCTTTGCACTTTACGACAGCGAACGCGACTGCTACCTTATCGCCCGTGACGAAATCGGCGTAATCCCGCTTTATCAAGGTTGGGACAAAGCCGGACGCTACTACGTTGCAAGCGAACTTAAAGCACTTGAAGGCGACTGCGTAACGATAGAAGAATTCCCGAACGGCAGCTATTTGTTTTCAGGAGTGGGAAGTCTCCCCCTCGCTTCAGCTGCTGACGCATCTTACGCTTCCCCTTCTCCTAGGGGCGATGCCCCTAAAACCCCAAAACCAATCCGCTGGTACCGCCGCGAATGGGAAACATACGATGCCGTTAAATCTGCGCCGCGCGCCACAGACGACAAAGGCGATGTTATAAATCCGGCTGTAATCGAAAAAGTCCGTAACGGACTAGAATCCGCCGTCCGCGAGCAGCTTATGAGCGATGTTCCATACGGAGTGCTTCTTAGCGGCGGGCTCGACTCTTCAATAATTGCCGCGATAACGCAAAAATACAGCAAAAAACGCGTCGAGACAGACAGCAAAGAAAGCGCATGGTGGCCACAGCTCCACAGTTTCGCAGTCGGACTCGAAGGTTCGCCAGACTTGATTGCCGCCCAAAAAGCAGCGGATTATATCGGAACCGTCCACCACGAAGTACACTTCACTATTCAGGAAGCTCTCGATGCGCTGCCCGACGTTATTTATCACATAGAAACTTATGATATAACTACCGTACGCGCCTCTACCCCAATGTATCTTCTGGCACGCGTCATTAAATCTATGGGAATTAAAATGGTATTGAGCGGCGAAGGCAGCGACGAGCTTTTCGGCGGTTACCTTTACTTCCACAAAGCCCCGAACGCACAGGAGTTCCACGAGGAGCTTGTCCGTAAGATGAGCAAGCTTCACCTTTACGACTGCCTTCGCGCGAACAAAAGCCTTATGGCGTGGGGCGTAGAGGGACGTGTTCCGTTCCTTGACAAAGACTTTATCGACATCGCGATGAACCTGAACCCGACTGACAAAATGAACATCAAATTGGCGGAAGGTACGGAACACCGCGGCGCAGGTGGACAGCGCATTGAAAAGTGGATTTTGCGCAAAGCGTTCGAAGACATGCTTCCAGATGAAATAGTATGGCGGCAGAAAGAGCAGTTCAGCGACGGCGTTGGCTACAACTGGATAGACACTCTTAAGAAGATGACTGAGGAAAAAGTAAGCGACGCAGAATTTGCCCGCCGTGAAAACCGCTTCCCAGTGAATCCGCCTAAAACAAAAGAGGAATATTACTACCGCGAAATATACAGCCGCCTTTTCCCAAGCGACAGCGCAGCCCGCGTAGTTCCGCACGAAGCAGGAGTCGCCTGCTCAACAGCAAAAGCTTTGGAATGGGATGCAGCGTGGAAAAATATGGATGAACCTAGCGGCCGCGCAATCGGCGGTGTGCATGAAAAGGCTTATTGATAACGCGCGAAACTAAACAGCGAGTTTGCTTTTATCCTCGTTTTGTGTTATACATGAGGAAAGAGGCGCATTATGAACGAAAACATCATAAAGAGAAACGAGCTTTTGGCTTCAAAAGTTATCAAAGGTCTTGAGTCCAGAAATATGAGCGGATATTATGCCGCAGACAAAGAATCGGCATTGAAAAAAGCACTGGAGATTATCCCCGAAGGTAGCACAGTCACAATGGGCGGCGCGATGAGCGTTCATGAGATAGATCTTTCCGATGCCCTGAAAAAAGGCAACTACAACTTCATCGACAGAGACAAGTATGAAGATAAAAGAGCCGCCATGCTCGCCGCTTACGACGCAGATGTTTTCCTTTCAAGCGCCAACGCAATGACAGAAGACGGCGTGCTTATAAACGTTGACGGAAACTCCAACAGAGTTTCGGCCATTGCGCAGGGGCCGAAAAAAGTCGTTTTCATCGTGGGAATGAACAAGATTTGCCCCGACGTAGACAGCGCGATGAAAAGAGCAAGGAACGTAGCAGCACCAATAAACGCCCAAAGATTCGGGCTTTCAACACCATGCACAAAGACAGGCTCCTGCATGGACTGCAAGTCACCTGACACAATCTGCTGCCAGATTCTTATAACAAGATTCTCCCGGCACAAAGACAGGATTCACGTAATCCTTGTAAACGACAACTTAGGATTTTAAGGGATTAAGATGTATATTGGGGTGTTGATTGTCAATGGCGGCAATTTCTTTGTCATTCAATCACTTCCCAGTGACCGTTTTTATCTGCGCCTACTCGTTTGATGATTCCCTGTTCTTGCAATTTTTTCATATTACGATTTACGGTTTCGCGGGCTAGAGATAATTCTTTTGCAATTTCAGTCTGAGAAACAAACTGATTTTGTTTTATGGCTCTAATTATATTTTGTTGCACCTCAGTTAAATTTACAGTGATTTTACTGTGACTTTCGTGTGATTTTTGAGTAATCTTTGCAGTATCGTTTACAGGCAGATTTACAGGCAGATTTTTCTCCGAACTTTTTTCATTTTCACCGAACTTTTTCATATACTCATCATAATCAATATGGGTATATCTGTTTTTGAGTTCGTTGCTTTCGCCAAGTAGAAT
>JAEEGK010030593.1_pt1 | contig 10660 bp, 9 predicted proteins | sample 8958771 | NCBI WGS metagenome assembly JAEEGK01 (sample SAMN16246547, study PRJNA631951) | gut metagenome | biome: gut microbiome; feature: rumen; material: SC-attached | host: Bos | place: Iran: Karaj | collected 2018-10 | reverse complement strand
AGCACAAGGATGACGTTGTTCACCACCGACTCGTCAACCCAACCCGCCACCATGCCCACCAGCCACTTCCTGAGGTACTCGGCAAACAGCAGCTGCTCCCCGACGTCGCCCTTGACATTCACCGATACCGACATCGCCAGGATATAGTCCTCGCCGTTCCACGGCGGCAGGTGCTCCAGGTAGAAGCGGAACGGATGGAACTCAGGCACGAAGTCCGACTCTATCACCCGGTACATGTCCTGCACCCGCACCGTCTTCGTCGCCGACAGCTCCGCCCATAGCGAATTGACGATGCGGTCGCTGATGGGCTGCCAGTTGTCTGTATCGGGGATGCGGAACTCCACTCGCCCCGTTATCACGTTGTGCCTGAGCAGCACCCGGTCCATCAGATAGTTCTGGATGTCCTCCACCGTCGCCATGTACTCCCTCCACAGCTTCTTATGCTCCTTCTTCTCTTCAGATTTCTTTCGTTCCTTCATAGGCAGTCAGAATGTTTTTTGCATACAAAGTTACAAAATACTCAGGGGCTTTGCAAGAAAAAACCTATCGGGGGAAAAATCCGGGGAAAAGAGAACGCGTATGGGAAAACGTGAGAGAAAAATTTGGCATTCTGCTCACTAATTCGGACTTTGACTGCATCGAAAGTACTTCCGTTCGGAAAAGCAAAAGAAAAAAGGCTTTTCCTTTTGCTTTTCGCTCACTTATTCGTACCTTTGCAGCCATAATACTAGAATGTCTTTTATCCGATGGACGAAATACAAAACGACATAGCACAGGAACTGGCAATGCTACAGACATTGACAGGTATTGGCTTCTCGCATAAACTGGAGCAGATATGTCAGCGCGGAGAATTTCATCCTGTCATCAACGAAACTGAAATCTTCTCTGCCCTCAGCGAACAAGACGACGATTACGATGCGCTTATCTCTGCTGCAAGAAGAGCTGTCACTCATGGTTACAGAGTGTATATCCTGCCTAATCCGAAAGGCATACGTACAGCTGACTTCATTTTTGTGCGCAAAGGTATCTATAGGCTATATGACTTGAAAACCATTCAAGGGAAGGCATCTGTGCTGAATAGGCTGATGGAATCAATCGGGCAGACTAACCACGTACTTTTGAATATGACAACCGACTATCAGGCGACGGCACTGGCACGTAGTATCAAGAAGTACTTTGAACGCAATCCGTCGGCCGTTCAAGTACTTATCTTCCGAGGTAATAAGGTGATGTCTGTAACTCGCAAGACCCTTGAAGACAGGAACTTCGTGGCCACGTTCACCAAACTATATTACAAATAAAAGACCGCCCCTTGGGGTGGTCCTTTAATAAAAATGGAGTAGTGTCGGTTCAGTCTTGCTCCCTCGCGGGAATATCACCCGGATAGCCAATCTAATAGATTGACGTTGCAAAGATAAGAATAAATTCCTTAACTTCCAAACTTTTTGGCACTTTTTTCATATTACAGCCCGTTTCTCTCTAAAATTTCCTTGAAACGCCGGGCAATAGACACCATTCTCTCAAACGGTTTACGAGTGCCATAGTCATCCGGATCGTATTTCCACCTGTCGAACGGCTTATTGAAACTCGTCTTGTTGATGTTCCTCACCGAGTCCTTCTTATACGGTTTGTTCACCTCGTCAGGCATTACCCGCCGGATGAAGGTGTCGAAGCCGTCGAAATCGGAGTCGCGGCAGTAGCCCTTATCCACCAGTATGCGGTACACCGCCTGCCAGTGACTCTGCTGATTGAACAGCGGCTCGTCGCCAGACCGTTCCTCCATTAGCAACCCAATGCTATGCCGTATTCGTTCCGGCGGCTCCCCACCCCTCTGAGGGGCGGGGCCGGGGGCGGGGTGTCCCTTCTCGCCGAAGATGTATTGATTATCCACATGCTGGCTACCCTGTGCGTAGTAGTTGATCACGGTGGTGCTGCCTTGGTGCTCCTTGTCTGCCCGGTGCAGTTGCTCCAGCAGTTCGTTGATTATCTTCATGACATCGGCGGGCAGCATGTCGCCAAGTCTGCCCAGATTGTCTGGGACTTCTTTTTGTTGATTCATATTCACGTTTTCCGTTAATTTCTTGTTATTAAACACATATAACATACGCCGCGAGGCGCAGAAGAGAAAAGAAACGGAGGACGTGGGGGAATTGGATGTATTACAACAATGTCTCTCGGGTTTAGCTACGACCCATGAACGATTTGTTGATACTGCCAATGCCCACGCCTCCATTATGGAATGCGTGAGCAGGCAGCCATCTTGCTTCGTTCATGTCTTTTGAGTAGCTAATTCGAGAGACAAACAAAAGCTGCGGTTGCTTCGTCTTATTATATGTCTTCGGGTGCAAAAATACAAAGATTCCTTCAGACACCCAAACATTTCGTGATATTTCTTCCTACGGACTCATAGATTTATTAGTTTTACAATTGTACTTTTAATTACGTATGACCAAAACACCTTATGGCTCTTGTTTTATAAAATGATTGCCTGATATGACATAGAAAGCAGATGTAGTGAAATAATTACGGACATACGGCAGATTCGCTATAAATGGCCATAACTTCCGGGCTTGCAGATTGAACTTCTGCTTATAATGGGGATTTATGAACCACAGCACACGGTCAATGACGATGAAACCTGCTGACGCCGACAGTTCTTCAAACCGCTCAATGGTCATTCGCGCCCGTTTGATGTCCATCAGTTCTTTTATCAGTGCTAACGAAGTTCCACTGGATTGAAGCATCCACTGATAGAGTGGATTGGGCAGCAGATGGATAAAAGGCAGCTTCGATGCAAATCCAACGCTTATCTGTTGATGGCCTCCAAACGGATTATGCCATGCGGGGAAACCTAAGAAAACAATCCCCCTATATCTGAGAAAACCATGAATGTGCAGTAAGAAAGGAAGTTTGGCTTGCGGTGCAATGTGTTCTATAACGTCGTGTACTAATATGAGGTCGAAGCATTCTTCCCGTGAGTTTGGCAGCGGGCAGGTCAGGAAGTCATGGCAGAGAAAGCGTCCCGTTTGCCCAGACAACTGAAAGAACTGAACAGCCTGCTGTATCCGTCCGCTGTCAATGTCTAAACCTGTCACGGAACAACCCAGACTGGCAAAAGGCAGCAAGTTGCCACCTTCGCCACAGCCGATTTCCAGTACTCTGGTATCGGCTGTGACGCTGATGAATTGGCTAACATATCTGATATAGAAGTCTCTTGACGTGTTGGATAGTTCCTGGAAATACTGCAGGCGATTGTGATGACGTTGTTGCATTACTCACGAAATAGTCAAGAAATTTTTCCTTCTGTTATGACAACGGAAGCTCCTACAGGAACAGAAAAACCACTACGAGACTCCAAAATGCCTCCATTGATCATTTCCAAGGAAGAACCAGAGTTAAGAGTAAGGTCCACATTGGATAGGTTTCCGCCATCGACAATCAGCTTGCCGCCTGATTGCACTGTCATGTTGTTACTACCCATCATTTGTGTGTTGCCTTGTATCGTGAGTTGGCCTCCGTTTGCAATAATGATATTGTCATAGATTTGCTGGTTCGTATTCCAAACGACAGTTGTAGATATTACAATGGTAGACTCCGTATAATTCGAATAGCTTTCATACAATAGACCTGTCTGTCCTGACTGTTCTTCAACACAAGCGCTATGCTTATCATCATTTTGTTGCGCATAGAGATTGGTATAGGCACATAAACAAGCTAATAAGGTATAGTAACTAATGTGTCTCATAATCTTTCCCTTTTTATTTCGACAATATCATCCGTTTCGTGTCTATCTCACGCCCATTGACCATCAGAGTATAGAGGAACATTCCTTCACCAAGTTCCCAACCATTAATGCAGACACTGCTCTCTCCCGATGAAATTGGCATTTTCTTCAGCATCTTGCCCGACATGTCAAAGATACAGATAGCAGCATTTTGAGCATCATCATCTAATGAGAAGCGGATGGTGGTCTGCTCCTTAAATGGATTAGGGGTATTCTGATAAAGTTTGTTGCCAGTAGCATTAGCCATGGTCATAGCGGTAGCAGCATTTCGCGACATCATCATATCACCACTTCCACCTTTCACATTGTCAAGTTCCTGCTTCAATTCCTGAATACTTCGAATCAGAATTGGTACCAGCTCTATATAGTTCACTCCCAAATATCCGTCCTGTCCCTCCTTTACTAAGTTTGGATAGATAGCCTGTAGCTCCTGAGCAGATAAACCGTAATGCCTTTCTTTTGAAATCTCATCTTCCGTTCTCACAATACTTGTTCTCATTGTATCCTTTTCCGCATCAGGTATATGTTGGTCTGACTTAAAATTGTATTCAATAACATTCATCTTCTGAATCTTCTCCAGAGTCGTACTTCCATCTTCAATGTCAATGAGGTTAGTTATGTTTTCTTTCAAACGAATGTCTGACGTATTAACTACATTTGTTGCATAAAGAGTTCCATCCACTTTTGTGACACCATCAAAATAGCCAGCATATTTACCTGGTATATAAATGCCCATGTCGCTTGCCAATGTTCCGACAACAGCTGCACCATTATTGTCACCCATAAGTCTTCCATATATCCCATAGTTATAACCAGAAGTAGCATTGCCTCCTGTGCCAAGTAGGCCAAATGAACGACCTGAACTAAGAGCTGTGCTGGAATAACACGATGCATATACACCTAAATTGTATTTATTGCTTTGCACGGTATTACCCGTTATGACACTCATATTATAATTACTATAGCCTGTATACTCATTATTCTCCACAGCTAACATGGCTCCAGGGTTTTTGGTTTGTCTATTCACACTTATTTTACCATCAGAGAACACCTTTAATTGGGCAAATGTTGCTACTGGAGCTGCTATAAGCAGCATTGAAATAATCATTTTTTCATAATCACGATGTTTTTTAGATTGTTATTAGTTTAATGTTGGTAAGTGCCCGCACGGGCACTTACCATAGAAAAGATTGTTTACAGGTCGATAAAGCCATAGAACAACCAACTCCCCATAATCAACTCAATACGATAAGTACCGCTGAGCGTGGTGGGTAACATAACCTGAGTCTGTGACGAGGGTACGGCGGTAACGTAGACAGGCGTGTTTGTCGCATCTACGATACGGAGCACATAGTCGGGATGGGGACCATAAAAGTCGAGTTGATAACCATTCTGCCACAGGTTGGGCAGCGGGACAGGAACCTTCGGATGTCCTGGAGTACCAGGGACATTATTGTCACCAGTTACATCAAATTCGATTTGCCCTCTTGTTCCTTGAGACAGAATTGAAGGTGGCATAATAAATAACGCGAGACCAATAAATGTCGCAATCAATTTACTTCTTTTCATGTGTAATCCTTTTTAAATTAAACATCTAAGTTAACGCATTTCGGCTGCAAATTTAGTTGTTTAAGGTAAGAGCGACAAGGAAAAGTGCTATTCAGAATTAGCATAAAAATTAGCACGCAGCATTGCAATTCGCTGGAATTTAGCGAATTGTGAAAATTAGCATAAATATTAGTATGCCGTAATTCAGTTAAATTGTATTAATTCTTGCTCCAAGACTTTCCCACTACCCTCTTTTCCAAATAGTTTTTTGAGGACAACACCACACACTTTTGTTATGGTGGGAGCCTTTACGCCCATCATGTTACCAATGGAAGAAAAGGGAACCTGTAAACGTACAAGAATACATACATGGTACATGATTGTAGTTAAGGCATACTCACGAGAAGAAACAAACATATAGAATTCAGGAAGGCGATTAACGACAAATTTCTCCAATTCTTTCCATTCCTCATCAGTAAGTTTCAGGCCTTTTGTTGCTTTATCAGATACAAGTTTGTATATTGTAGCATCTTCTAATTTTTTCTGAATATTGTCCCTCTCCTGACGGGCTAATCGTTTATATTTCTTGATATCTGCTTTCTGTTGTTCAATCTTATCTTCCTTTTCTTTCAGCATTTGCTCAAATCTGTCCTTTTCCAATCTTATAGTCTCTATTTCTTCTTTGGACGTTCCAGGATTCTTAACCTGCCTCTCTTTTTCAAGAAGCAATTGGTCGTAGCTGTCTTTATATTCACGAAGTTGCATCACTTCTGACTGCATTGACACATGTTCTTCAACCAACTGCTTATACTCTTCCTGTTTCCTATACAACCTATAAAGCGCGTAGGCTACTATCGCTCCTGACAAAATGATAATATACCAAATGACACGCTGTTTCTGTTCTGATTTCTGTTGCTCCTGTTGAGCTATCTCCTGTTGGCGTGTGTAATCATACATCGCCTTGGCCTGTTCTATCTCACGTAGAGCCCTTTGTGCATAGACGGAATCATTCATTTGGTAAGCATAAAAAGCATATTTGGCTGCAGAATCGGGCTTACCTTTAATAGAGAACAAATGAGCTAACCACCGAGAACCACTGTTCTGGTTATCAAAGTCTTTTCCTTCATGCAACTCTTTTCGAAAACATTGCTCGGCAGAATCAAGTTGGTTCCTGTTAAGAAAGTATAGTCCTTTCCAACAGTAATATATTTCGCGGCCTTTATCTATGTTTCCATCAGCATTAAAGAATCCGGAATTTACCTCATAATCGTAAAGCAAAGATGCTGGTGCAGCACCTTCATCAACCAACATCCTGGCCAGCACACCCGAGAAGCCAGCAGCCACCTTATTATAATGATAGGCTCTGAATTGCCTAATGGCATCCTCAAAAATCAAGATGGCGGAATCTTTCATTTGCAGCTGGTCATAGGCTGTAGCTTTCATGGCATAGCACTGCAAGGCGGCCAATGTGTCATTTCCACGCCATGCATAAAACTCGGCATTATTGTCATATTCTATCTGATTATGATATAGTCCCTGCTGATAGAAAATATCAGCTGACTGGCTGTAGATGCGACTAAGCTGTGCGAAGTCGCAGTCAAAAGCAGTGGTATCGGCACAATCGATGGCTTCCTGATAGCAATGCAGAGCCATTGGAGCCTCGCGCTGGTCTGCGTAGGTGCGGCCTAAGAGGTAGTGAGCAAGCATTTGCTCATTGGATGTCCCTTTTCTGTCGAAGTAGTCCGTCAGTATCTGAGCCTGAGCAACATGGGCGGCAGTAAAGACGGTGTCGAGCTTGTTGATGGCATTCATGCGGAGCAGCCGGCAGCGCATCTCCTGGCGACGCGAGAGGTGGTCGGCGTCGGCCAGAAGACTGTCGAGGACGGTCAGCGCAGAGTCGGTCCGCCCGTTCATCATCAGACTGTCGGCGCGGGCCAACAACTCCACCGCCCGAGGATTGCCGCCACAACCACTCAGGAGCACACCGGCCACTACGGCCAGCGCCAACACCAGAATACTCACGCGCTGTCTCATTCGGGTGCAAAGGTACGAAATCTTTTCGAAACCTGCAAAACAATCTGATGTTTACGAATTTTTCCCGGGACAGATTCGGAGGGAAATCGGAGGTTTTGACAGTCCCCTCAGTTGCACGGAAACTATTCTAAACAAAAAGACGGAAAAAGGAGCGGCAATTCGGAAAAAATCATTATCTTTGCACCCGTAAAGCTTTTAATCAACAACTAAAACCATTTCCTTTATGAAAACAAGACTATTTCTTACCTAGCGCGTCACCTCGATTATGATCTGCAACAGTGGCCTGTTCGACCAGGTTGAGGGCGGCGGCCCGCGTATGGGCGGCATGCCGAGCGTGGCCAAGTCGAAGCTGAAGGAGATTCATTGCCCCATCATCTACATCCTCGGCGGCGAGACTGACATTGCCTACAACAACGGTATGGACGACTTCAAGCGCATCGACCACGTGCCCGCCATCGCCGTGAACCTGCCGGTAGGCCACGGCGGCACCTACAACCAGCCCAACGGCGGTGAGTTTGCCATCGTTGCCCGTGCCTGGCTCGACTGGCAGCTGAAGGCCGACAAGGACGCCTCGAAGATGTTCGTCGGCGACAGCCCAGCCATTCTGCAGCGCAAGGACTGGACGCTCGAGAAGAACGCTAAGGTGAAGTAAGCTCCCTTATTTCATCAGGGATGCCCCCTGTGCCTTAAAACATACAACACGCACCGAGTCGCACGACTCCAAGACTGCCATAGCCAAGCTCGCCGAAGAAACTGAAGGACTGGCTGCCGAAAGAAAAACCAATGGCGGTCAGCTGGTAGGCCATACGCCATTTTATCTCGTCCGTACTATCGGTGAATACCGGTATCTGGGCGGTGTACGATGCCTCGTCGGGATGGTAGCCAACCCACGGAAAACGCTTGTAGTCAAAGGTGAGATGATGGCGCATGGCGCCTAAGGCGATGCGTGAGTAACTGCGATAATAGCGCCGCTCGGACCAAGTATAACGCAAGGATGGGGCAAAGACGAAAAAGCGGCATTGCTCATTGGCATCGGCGAAATACTCGGGATCAGCAGTAACAGGGTCAGCATGCACGGATTGATAATAGTATGAGGAATAGCCTTCTCTCGATATGCCCCAATCGGCCAACACGCCAACGTCCCATTTCCTGTTAAGCCGGTAATGATACTCCACCCCTGCCTGCAGATAAGAATCACCGACAATGTCGAAACACTCTCCTTCGGCGAGTATGCTATAACGTTGGATATTGGCGTCAATCATCCTGTCTCTGTCATGACTGGCCTGGCAGTGCCCAAATCCAAGGCCGCAACGTATTTCATGCCTGTTATAGCGCTCTGGCAGTTGACGTGCAAGCTGCTGCGCCTGTCTGACCTCTTCGGCCGCTTTTACCAACCGTAATGAGTCGGCACGGTGAAGGGAGTCTGCCTGAGAGCGCGGTGCATCAGGAGTGACGTAAAACCGGTTCTGCGCAGGCACACTGGCAGCATTCGTCATCAGGTCAACGACAAGAGGGACACCGTAGAGGAAGGCATCGAGGACTGACCAGGGATTAACGGATTTCCTCAGCACGATGTCGCTGAAAGCATAGCTTGGAGAACTGATTTGTATGTGCTGCCCGTCAAGGCTGCGACGTTTGACCTTGACGGTTGCCGGTAATGACAAATCCTGATATTCGCCGTGGGTGGTGACTACGGTGAGAGGTTCATCGACCTTTCCGTCGATATGTATGTCAGCGGTGGAGCCAGAAATGATTGTTGCGCACGATGAGCAGAGCATTGCTGATATGAGCAACACCAGAACCGAGATGTCATGCAGATTATATCTCATCATAGGAACACTTCTTTCCTGTATAACTACGGAAAAGCGAAACCTTGCACTAAAACCGAATTAATTAACAAAGTTTAAAGTTACTTGGAGATTAACACCTTCTTCCCGTTCCTGATATACAATCCAGCTTTGGCCGGACTTTCAACTCGCCGTCCCTGAAGGTCGTAGGTGGTGGAGGGTGGAAGGTGGAGGGTGGAGGGTTGACTGATGCCCGTTGCCAGATAGCTGCTGGCGGTGAGGCTGAGCTGACCGACGATACAGTCGCTCCACTCTGAGGCGGCCGAATAGATGGCGATGACATAGTCGCCCTGCTCGGCGATGTCGAACTCAAAGGTCTGCTGCTGAGGACTGCTGAAATTGTTGGAGGCCACGTTGCCGATGTTGATGTTCGGCATATAGGTCTGACTGGCAATCGTCGTGCTGCCCGTGCGGCGCTCAATGCCCACTTCCACCTGTCCGAAGTCAGCCATGTTCCAGTTGCAGATCTTGTACTTCAGCGTGTAGTGGCCGGGAGCCAGACTGAGCGTCGTGCCGCCGTCGCTGAGTCCGTACTTTGCCCAGCCCTGATGAGCCTTTCCGTTGATGTTACGGAAGTAGAGACCATAGTTGAAGCCTTTCGACGAGCCGGTGAACTGCAGCACGCGGCAGCCCGAGGAGTAGCCGCTGCTATAGCCCGTGCGGCGCTCGCTGCTGTCGTAGGTGGTCCATCCGGCGGGCAGGGCGTTGGCCTCCTTGAAATCGGTCGAGGGGGTAAGCGTTGTCGGTGCCTGCATGGTCACCTCGACGGTGGCGGTGCTCGTCTCGCCGTCGTTGTCGGTGGCAACGGCCTTCAGTGTGTGCTTGGTGGCCTTGGCTCCCGTGAGCGTGGCCTTGTAGGGTTTCTCCGTGCAGGTGGCTATCAGCGTCGTGCCGTCGTAGAACTCCACCTTCTCGACGGTGCCGTTAGGGTCGTCGGCCGTGGCGGTGATGGTGATGTCGGGAAACACGGCTTCACCCTTTGGCGCAAAGCTGATGTGCTTTCCGCCGGTAGAAGGCGAGGTAATCTTGACGTTGGGCGTGGTCTTGTTCAGCGAGTAGCGGCTGCAGAAGTTCCAGATCTCCTTACCTGTATAGACCTGCGGCTCCTTGCAAATCCAGTGCCCCTTGTCCTTGAGCTCCAGAAGCCGCACCTCGACGCCGTCGTTGCCGGGTCCCCAGATGTGCAGCTTAGCACCACTGAAGCCGTTGTAGTTGTTGATGACCTTATCCGTCGTCGAACAGCCGTTGTGCTTGATCCAAGGATTCAGCGCCGGCTGCACGCCGCCCCAGTTGTCGGCCGTCCCCTGAATATGCAGGATGGGCACCGGGCGCGTCTTGGAACTGGGCGTTACCACCGACGGGCCGCTGCAAGAGACGAAGGCGGCAATCTGGTCAGACATTTTGTTGATGGCATTGTAGGTCAGCATGCCGCCCATGGAGAAGCCGC
>JAEEGK010030591.1_pt1 | contig 10661 bp, 8 predicted proteins | sample 8958771 | NCBI WGS metagenome assembly JAEEGK01 (sample SAMN16246547, study PRJNA631951) | gut metagenome | biome: gut microbiome; feature: rumen; material: SC-attached | host: Bos | place: Iran: Karaj | collected 2018-10 | reverse complement strand
AAGGAGTGCGACATCCCACTTGAGATCAACGACAACGGACTGCGCAAGAAGATAATCGAGACAGAGAACGGCCCCAGGCACCCTTATCCGGTACGTGAGTTCTGGGAGATGGCAAGAGACGAGGGACTGAGGATAGTCACCAACTCAGACGCCCACAGGCCCAAGGATGTGGCGGCACACCTGACTAATTCATTCGCATTCGCATCTCAGGCTGGCATACGCTTCGCATCCTGGGACATCGATGAGAGCGGCATCACCTGCGTGCAGGCCTGACGGCTGTCGCATTTACAATATTCCTCATCCCTGTTATTCTTTCACGGGGAGCATGCTATGACGGAACTAGATTACCGAAGTGATTCAAAACTCTATCAGAAACGAGATTTTCTCTTTGCCCTGTTTGTCGCTTCGATGGTCATGGTAAACACATTAGGCACAAAAATCACAACTATCCTTGGAGTCCGAGTATCTGTTGGCATCTTTTTTGTACCGGTTCTGTTCCTTACCACAGACATAATCGGAGAGGTGTTCGGAAGAAAGGAAGCCTCCCGTTTCGTCAACATGGCCACCATAATGCTGGTGCTCCTGTTTTTGATGATGAGCCTTTGCATCGCCATAAAGCCCAATGAGAGCTGGGACCTCCAGGAGCAGTACGCCACAGTATTCGGCTCATCCCTTAGAATGACAATCGCATCGCTGATCAGTTTTGTGGTCGCCCAGCAGCTTGACGTGTTCATGTTCAGCCTCTGGGGAAAGATCACAAAGGGAAAGCACCTGTGGATCCGCAACAACATGTCCACCATAGTCTCCCAGCTGATCGACACCACGATCTTCGAGTTCATCGCCTTCTGGCACCTGACCCCCAAGTTCACCACCGGCTACATCTTCTCGCTGATCCTGCCCTACTGGCTCTTCAAGGTTGTCTTTGCCCTGCTGGACACCCCTCTGTGCTACCTGGGCGTCTGGTGGCTCAGCGGCAAAAAGAGGAAGCCTGCCGCAAGCTAGTTGTAGTTAAATGCTCTAGATGCCTTAGAAGCCCTAGATGCCCTAAATGCCCTAGAAGCCCCATAAGCCCCAGCTACATTTGCCTTTTGGCTTTTATATTCGTATTATTGTGACTATGAAAGAAAACAACGACATTGTGATTGAGAACCTCCCGAAGGTGATCTTCATCATCCCCATGAGGGGCTGCCCGGTCTTCCCGGGACTTTACACGACAATCGAGGTCTCCGACAAACAGGACATCGAGATCATCCGCCACTGCGAGAGATTCAACGGGTTCGGCCTTGTCATGCTCAAGAGCGACGGCAAGGACAACAACAGGCTCTCCGAGGATGATTTCTACAAGGTCGGAACCTTTGTCAGGATCAAGAACCAGATCAACACCATTTACGGCACAAAGAGCCTCTTCCTGGAGACAGTCTGCCGCTTCAAGATAGACAACATGCTCATTGACAGAGGCACTGTCACCGCCAACGTGACCTACATCCAGGAGGATGAGCTCTCACGCATAGAGGACAAGGCGTTCACTAGCGCGCTCAGGGAGGCCCTGGATCAGAGGGCAGACCGCTCTGTTCTTCTGGAGAACCTTCGCTTCAACGCGAGCAACATCCCGGAGGCGATCAGGCTTGCCGACTATCTTGCATCCTCTGTTGTTCCCAGGAACAAGCAGCAGGAGCTTCTTGAGGAGTTCAACGGCAAGGCCAGGATCATGAAGGTCCTGCATGTCCTGCAGGAGGAACTTGCCGTCCAGCACATGCATGATGAGATCCAGGGCATGGTTTCCAAGCGCATAGACTCCCGCCAAAGGGAGTATTTCCTTCGAGAGGAGATGAGATTCATCCGCAAGCAGCTGGATGAGCTGGGACACGGTGCAGATGAGCTTGACTCGGAGGAATCCGAGGAAGAGACAGAGGAAGGCTCTGCAGACAAGCCAAAGCGCCCTAGAAAACCGAAGCTCATTGACAGGCTCAAGGCACTGAACCTCACAGGTGAGACCTATGAGACCGTCATGGATGAGTACCAGAAGATGGCCTCGATGGACACCAATAACCCGGAGTACTCAATGGTCCGCACATACCTTGAGATGGTCGCCGACCTTCCGTGGAACAGCTTCTCACCTGATGACTTCAGCCTCGAGGAGGCCAGGAAGATCCTTGAGCAGGACCATTACGGCATTAAGGATGTCAAGGACAGGGTCCTGGAGTTCCTTGCGGTACGTAAGCTCAGAAAGGACACCAAGGGCTCCATCATCTGTCTTGTGGGACCTCCGGGAACAGGAAAGACATCAATCGGAATCTCAATCGCCAAGGCGCTGAAGAAGAAGTATTACCGCTTCAGTGTCGGAGGAATGCGTGATGAGGCCGAGATCAAGGGACACAGGCGCACATACATCGGCGCAATGCCCGGCCAGATCATCAAGGGCCTCAGGGTCACAAAGACCAAGAACCCTGTCTTTGTCATAGACGAGGTGGACAAGATGACAGTCTCTGCCCAGGGAGATCCGGCAGCGGCCCTTCTTGAGGTCCTGGATCCCGAGCAGAACTCCACATTCAGGGACCACTACCTTGACCTGCCCTTCGATGTGTCAAACGTCCTCTTCATAGTCACTGCGAACACCACGGACACAATCCCCCGCCCGCTTCTGGACAGGATGGAGGTAATCGAGCTCTCAGGCTACACCTCAGATGAGAAGCTCCACATCGGAAAGAAATACCTTGTCCCCAAGAGCCGCGCGAAGCACGGCCTGAAGAGCACTGACATCACCTACACCGACAAGATGCTTCACAAGATCGCTGAGGAGTATGCCCGCGAGGCAGGTGTCAGGCACTTTGAGAAATGCCTTGACAAGATTCACCGCAAGGTCGCGATGGAGATTGTGGAGGATGAGTATAAGAGAGCCCAGATGCGTGAGGAAGGTGCAACTTCTGCAGCTTTCTCTGAGAAAGAGGCAACCGGAGAGCTTCTCAAGCGTCCGGTACGCATCAATGATGAGAAGCTCATAAAGTACCTGGGCCAGCCCATATTCCATGAGGATGAGGTCATCAGGGCCAACAAGGTCGGAATGTCTGTCGGCCTCGCATGGACCAGCCTGGGCGGCGATGTCCTTGCCATAGAGGCCCAGCATATCCCCGGACGCGGCGAGCTTAAGATCACCGGCCAGCTCGGAGATGTCATGCAGGAGAGCGCCAACATCGCCTACTCCTACATCAAGAGCATCTGCGCCTCACACGGCATTGACATGACGTGGTTCGAGCGCAACAGCATCCACCTGCACGTTCCGGAGGGAGCAACCCCCAAGGACGGTCCTTCTGCCGGAATCACAATGGCCACTGCAATCTACTCTCTTGTCACCGGACAGGTCATGGCAAAGGACATGGCAATGACCGGAGAGCTCTCCCTTCTCGGAAAGGTCATGCCGATAGGAGGCCTGAAGGAGAAGGTCCTTGCCGCAAGACGCAACATGGTCAAGACCATACTGATCCCCAAGTTCAACAAGCGCGACCTGGACAAGCTTGAGGCCAACGTGAAGGAAGGAATAACATTCCATCTGGTCGGAGACATGGAGGAGGTCCTGGCACTTGCATTCCCTTCTGACAAGTATGCGCCCGGAACCGGAAAGGCGGCCTTGCCTGCCGCACCTGCGCAGACACCTGAGGAGAAGCTTGCGGCTGCGGTCGCATCCGCAGTCTCCAAGGTTATCTCTGAGACAATGAAGGGCTGACAGGAGAGACAGATGGCACAGCAGAGGAAGATGGAGCTGCTTTCCCCAGGCGGGAGCATTGAGAAGATAGAGACAGCGTTCACCTACGGGGCGGACTCTGTTTATTTCGGCCTGAAGGATTTCTCACTTCGCACCAACGCCAAGAACGTTGAGTACGGCACGGCAGACAGGCTCAAGGAGATCAAGGACCGTTTCGGCGGCAGGATGTACTGCACGGTGAACATCTACTTCCATGAGGATGACATCGCGAAGCTGGAGGGCAAGCTGGATGAGATCCAGGGCTATCCGTTTGACGCCTTCATACTATCGGACATAGGAATCCTGGACATCCTCAGAAAGAGGTTCCCGGATGCCGAGTACTCTTTGAGCACGCAGGCAAGCTGCATCAACTCCCGCTCGGCCAGGATCTACCATGACATGGGCTTCAACAAGGTCATCCTGGGACGCGAGACGCCTCTCAAGGACATAAGGAAGATAAAGGACGCGAATCCCGACCTCCTGATTGAGACCTTTGTCCACGGTGCCATGTGCATGGCCTACAGCGGAAGATGCTTCCTCTCATCCCATCTTGCCGGAAGAAGCGGGAATTACGGGGACTGCGCGCACACCTGCAGGTGGAACTACCGCCTTGCGCTGGAGGAAGAGGAGCGCCCCGGACGCTACTACCCTGTCCTTGAGGAGAACGACTGGACCACAATCATGTCATCAAAGGACCTGTGCATGATAGACCATCTGAAGGACCTTCAGGAGGCCGGAGTGGACACCCTGAAGATCGAGGGCAGGATGAAGAGCATATATTATGTGGCGTCCGTGACAAGGGCGTACCGCAAGGCCCTGGACCATCTCTACGATCCCTCCGTGGACTACCTCCCCTACCGTGAGGAGCTCTTCAATGTCAGCCACCGTGAGTTCTCCACAGGCTTCTTCTTCGGCAAGGGCCCAATCGACGTGGATGAGCCCGATCCACTTGTCATGAATGATGACATCAACAAGCCCACCACAGGCGGATACCTCAGGGACTACCTGTTCCTCGGAACGGTGCGTCAGGAGGTCGAGCCCGGAGTCTATGCCGTTGACATCAAGAACCAGATCAGAAGCGGTGAGACAATCGAGTTCATCGGCCCGGATGTACTCTTCATCAGGGAGCCCGAGGTCGAAGTCCTGGACCAGGACATGAGGCATGCAGAGCACATTGACCACTGCAAGACGGGCTATATCAGGACCTCAGCGAAAATACGCGACGGTTACATAATCCGCAAGGAAATACGTCTTTGACGGATGCAAAAAAGCAGAAAAATCCTCAAAACAGCATGAAAAAAGGGCATTTTTTCGCATTTTCCAAACAATAATTGTTGTAATGTGAACGAATTGTGGTAAAATTCCAGTATAAAACAACCCACGATAGGAGGAAAAGTGCATGTCAAATCATGATCAGCTCATTGCTTTGTTCAGAACCTACGAGCAGGAGAACCAGAAGTTCGAGGAGAAGAAGGTAAAGGCTTCTGCTGCCAGAGCAAGAAAGGCTCTTGCTGACATCGCAAAGCTCTGCAAAGTCAGGAGACTTGAGATCCAGGAAGAGAAGAACGAGATGGACAAGTAATCTGTTCAGGGATTCTTATAATTCAAAAGGCAACCTTCGGGTTGTCTTTTTTTTGTCCGCACACTGATGTTCCCCGTATAAAAGAAAACACCTGAATCTGATTCAGGTGCTTCACACTAAAAGGAGGTATGAAAAAAACTGTTGCTCTGCCTTCTATATAGCACATACCGTGCCAAGTGCCTGATTCAGGCTTTTTCCGGCAGAAAACCGCTCCATATCCCCTTTTTCAAGGAATAAATGTGAAAAGATTTACAAAAGTGTGTAATTATTTCTCACTTCTTCTCAGGGTTCTTGCGGTAGAAGACCGCGGTGAAGCCGGTGGTTGACACAAGAGCGGATCCTGTCTTGTTGGCAAGCTGAACGGAAAGGTCCCTGACCATCTCCTTGAAATCCTGGAAGCGGACCTTCACCAGCTCATGGTCCGTAAGCGCCGCATCCAGGGCCGCGATCACGCCCTCAGTTATGCCCTCATGCCCCACCATCACAACAGGATTGAGGCTCTGGGCCTGGCTTCTCAGCTGCGCCCTGTATTTACTTGTCATCTCACTCTTCTTCTCAGCCATTTATCATTTCCTTATATTTCTGGGCAACTGCAAAGCGCTTGATCTTCTTTGTGGATGTCATCTCAAGCGGCTCATCCACGACAAACACCTTCCTGATCCTCTTGTACGGAAGAAGCTCCCTGTTTACAGACTCCACTATCTGCTCCATATGGACCTGCATGGCACCATGGTCAGGGAACTCACGCATAGCCTCGGCAGACGGGTGGATCAGGCAAGCCACACCCTCGATCTTCAGCTTTTCATCGGCCACATAACCCACGACGCAGATCTGCTCAACATCATAGTAAAGCTGGAAGTGGTCCTCGATCTCCTCCGGGAAGACATTCTTGCCTCCCTCAGTTACGATGATGTTCTTGGCCCTTCCAGTCAGATAGACAAAACCGTCCTTGTCGGCATAACCCACATCGCCTGTCCTGAGCCATCCGTCCTTGTCGATGGTCTCATCTGTGGCCTCCTGGTTCTTGTAGTAACCCTTCATCACATGCTTGCCGCGTGTGATTATCTCACCGTTGCCCTGCGCGTCCTTGTTGATGAAGTCGACCTCGACTCCCGGGAACGGCTTTCCTATGCTTGAGTACTGGTAGGAGTAAGCCGGATTGAGCGTGACGATCGGGCTTGTCTCGGTAAGGCCGTAGCCCTGGATGAAGTCAACACCCAGCTGGTTGAAGCCCTTGAATGTCTCCGCGGGAAGAGGACCTGCGCCTGAGATGCAGATGCGGTTGTCTGCCAGTGACACCTTGTCCCTGATCCCCCTGAAGATCACTCTTCCGGGATTGAGGCCTGTAGTCTGCTTGACGAATCCGCAGAACTTCATGAGCAGATGGATAATGCCGCTGACGAATGCCCCTTTCTTATCAATACCTTTCATTATTGCACTGAAGATCTTGTTATAGAGCATCGGAACAGCAAGAAGCATATTCACATGACCTTCCTTCATCTCCTTCAGGAGCGATGTCACGACAAGGCGTTTTCCGAACACCACGTTGGCTCCGGCGGACATCGAGACGATGAACACCGCAAGCATGGTGTAGGCATGGTGGATGGGAAGGATCGCATAGAAGACGTCAATCGGCCTTACGTTCATGAACGACTGAACGCTGTAGGCGTCGAATGTCAGGTTCTCATGGCTTAGCATGACCGCCTTGGGTGTTCCTGTGGTCCCGGACGTGAAGAGGAATGCCGCAAGGTCTGAGCTCACAGGCTCCTTGACCGGCTGAGGGCCAACGTCAGGAAGATTCAGTATATAGGAGTCCTCATGTCCGCGTTCCTCAAGGCTGACCTTGAAGGAGTACTTGCCGTCAGCACCTATTGCGTCGAACCTGTCCGCATCAAGGAAAATGCCCTTGATCTCGACGAAATCCACCAGATGCTCTATCTCTGCGTTTGTAAGCGCAGCGTCAACCGGGACCACAATGGCGCCCATGTACACAATGCCCATGTATGCAATGGCCCACTCAGGGCTGTTCTTTCCTGTGACAGCCACCCTGTCACCCTTCCTGACGCCCTTTGAGTAAAGCCAGCGTGAGACCTTGTCGAACTGGGCCTTTGCCTCTGTGTATGTGAAAGTTGTGTGTTTTGGAGTGAATGCCTCATAGCACCTGTTGTCCGGGAACCTCTCGGTCATTATGTCGAACATCTGCGGCAACGAAGGCCACTCTGAATCAAAAACCCTACCCCTGTACTCGTCAAGAAATCTCCAAGGCTTGGGATCAAGACTGCTTTTTCTCATGTTTTACCCTGAAACAAGGCTGAAAAGTCAGTAGTTATTGTTCACTATCAGCCGTTAATTTCATGCGTAGCATAGCAAAGAACCCATATGAAATCAATATGTGGACAAGAGGCGCCACCGTGGACAACAGAAAGGCATTGGAGTAGAATATGAATTCATGGAATTCAAGACATTCGACCAGGTGATCTCCTATATGGAGCATTTCACGAATCTGGAGAAGAAAACCGACAGATACAGCACAAGGACCTACCGTCTGGACAGGATGCAGGCGATCATGAAGGTCCTGGGAAATCCCCAGGACTGCTACCGCACCATCCATGTCGCAGGCAGCAAGGGAAAAGGCTCCACGGCAAGTTATATAGCCTCAGGTCTTGAGGCCGCAGGCTATGTCACAGGCCTTTACATGTCGCCTCATGTCTCCGACTACAGGGAGCGCTTCACCAGATGCGGGCGCTTTGTTGATGACAGCATACTTATCCGGACGGGAAACATCCTCGCGGACGCTCTTGAGGACTTTCATTTCAATGACGGCATGGGAGAGAGCCAGCCCACCACATTCGAGCTTTACACGGCATTCGCCTTCCTCCTCTTCAAGAGGATCGGCTGCCAGTGGGCGGTGATAGAGACAGGACTGGGCGGAAGGCTCGATGCAACCAACATCATCATGAGCCAGGCATCGGTCCTGACCCCGATTGAGCTTGAGCACACCGACATTCTCGGTGACACGATAACAAAGATCGCCACGGAGAAATCCAAGATCATCAAGGCCGGAATGCCCAGCTTCAGCGCGCTGCAGGTCCCCGATGCCCTTGATGTCTTCCGCGCCGAGGCACGTGACAAAGGGTCTGAATTTCATTACCTCGGTGATGAGGTCTCCGAGATTACGGAGAGACACATAAGCTTCAGGGACGGTTACAGCACGGACCTCAACCTGTCCATGCCAGGCCTTGTCCAGGCCCAGAACTGCGCCCTTGCGCTCCTGGTCCTGAGGACACTGGGGCTGTACCGTCAGGGCGCCACCGAGAAGGCCCTTGAGAAGAACGCCCTCCCCGGCCGAATGGAGCGGATCAGCTGGAAACGCACCCTCTACCTTGACGGAGCGCACACTCAGAACAGCATGGGCCACCTTCTTGAGACATTCAGAGCCATGTTCCCGGGAAGAAATGGAATCTGCATCTTCGGTGCTGTCTCAGGCAAGAACCACGATGCCATGTGCGACGAAGTGCTTCAGGCCTTTGACCACATTGTGGTCTGCAGACCCGGGACATTCAAGAAAAGCGACCCCAAGGCCCTCTATGAGCTTCTTGTCTCAAAGAAGCGCCCGGACCAGAAGGCCGTGCTGATAGAGGATGCATCCGAGGCCCTTGATTACTGTCTGAGGAACACAGATGCCTCAGAGCCTGTCCTGGCAGCAGGATCCTTCTATCTTGCCGGCGTTATAAAGGAAGCATTATGTCACTGAATTACAAGGAGATAGAGCTGATTCTCTCAGAGTCGGAGCTTGAAGGAGCCAAGATCCAGAAGGTGGTGCAGAGCTCCTTCCATTCCGTGACCTGGGAGCTCTATGACAGAAAGCGTGGAAGATTCAGCTTCTTCACGGAGATCGGAACCCCGCAGAGCAGGCTCCACATACTCTCACCCGGGGCAAAGACAGCAAAGACAAAGAAGCTCCAGCGCTTTGAGCAGTATGCCAGGAAGAACCTTGAGGGCTCCGTGATAACATCCTGCAGGCAGCTTCCGTTTGACAGGGCTGTAGTCTGGGACCTGGACAACCATGAGAGAAAGCTCAGGATCTACTTCCGCTTCTACAGCGGACCGGGAGCCAACATAATTGTCACCGACCAGGACAACGTGATACAGGACCTTCTTCTCAGGCGTCCCGGACGTGATGAGATGAGCTCGGAGACACTGAAGGTGGAGGAAAGGACCTCTTCCGAGAGGGAATTCACCGTACGCCCCTGGACAGGAGCGTCATTTTCGGAGTTCATCGAGAGAACCTGTGCCAAGGAGGAGTCACAGGACCTTCACTCCCAGCTTGTCAGGCAGGTCACAGCACGTATGGAGCATGAGCTCTCAAGACTCTCCACATCCATCAGGAGCGCGGAGAAGTCCATCGAGGCGAACAAGGACTATGAGAATCTGAGATATCAGGCAGACCTTCTTTCCGCAAGCTCATACCTGATCAAGCGCGGCCAGGACAGCATCACCGTCAAGGACTGGAGCCGCGGAGGAAGTGATGTCTCAATCCCCTTGGACAAGTCACTCACCCCGGGAGCAAACGTCCAGGCATTATATGACCGCTACCAGAAGGCCAAGGGCACATATGACAATGCAGTTGAGGAGAGAGACCGCCTCAATGCCGAGTACAGCGCCACAGAGGCCAGGTTCAACAAGGCCCTTGAGGACACAGGGGATGAGCAGGCCAACATAAGGCGCCTCAAGTCCATACTGGACAAGACCGCACCGGTGGTGCAGGTACAGGAGGGTCCGGGAATCAGGACCTCAAGCGGAGGCTTCCAGATAATCGCCGGAAGAAACGCCAAGGAGAACGACGAGCTTCTGCGTCATTACGTGAAGGGCAATGACATGTGGCTTCACACAAGGGATTTTCCGGGCGGCTATGTTTTCATCAAGTTCCGCAGGGACAAGACAATTCCCCTGGAGGTGCTTCTGGATGCCGCCAACATCGCCGTCCTTTACTCCAAGGGCAGGAACAACAGCAGCGTGGACCTCTACTACACCCAGGTCAAATACCTCAGGCGCGCCAAGGACGGAAAGACCGGCCTTGTACTTCCCACTCAGGAGAAGAACCTGACCATCAAACCGGATCCTGCAAGGATCGCAAGGCTTCTTCCCAAGGAGGAGAGATGAGGTGCTCTGCTGAGGGAATCCTCTATCCAAGGGATGCAAAGGCAAGCCTCTTGGCTTCTCTTACGCCCCTTAAGCCCATTAGCCCTTGCGCCCTTGGGCCCATAGAGATTCCTCATGCAGCTTGGGTTAAGTGCAAAGAGGATCTGGACAAGGCGTTTCTTGGGGTTGCAGGTTCAA
>JAEEGK010030590.1_pt1 | contig 10661 bp, 5 predicted proteins | sample 8958771 | NCBI WGS metagenome assembly JAEEGK01 (sample SAMN16246547, study PRJNA631951) | gut metagenome | biome: gut microbiome; feature: rumen; material: SC-attached | host: Bos | place: Iran: Karaj | collected 2018-10 | reverse complement strand
GATTGAATAAAATTTAATTTCACTTATATTTTATTTTTTTATATTAAATTATTTTATGACACTCTTTGAAACAATTTTATTGTAAAATATTTAAAAATATAATTAAAGTAACATATGATATTATATTTTATTACATTGTGAAAAATTAAAAATAATAAAATTCATATATGAATAAAAGATATATAATTAAAATTTTCAAAAATAAATAATATAAATTATAAAATATTTACATATACAATAATTACTAAAAATAAAATTAAAAAAAGTTAAAATAATTTAAAAATAATATATTCATGAACAATATTAAAAAATTTTTTCAATAAATCAGAAAATGAATTAATTGTAAATAATATATATTTTTTTATTTTTTATTATATAAAGAAATAATTATCTTTCATTTATCATTTCAATCTTCTGAGTTTTGATCAGAGTAATGCTCGGAGTGATCTTTTAATTTCGGCAAATACAAATTTCCATTTCCTAAATAATTTACATTTGGATTCTTTATAAAAATATGACGTTTTGTTTTTCACTTATTACTTCTCCTTTACTAATTTCTCTTGAATAAATTTTTTGAATTTTAATATTATTATCTTCATAGTTAAATACTTTTTCCTCTCTTTTTGATCTTGATTGGCTAGAATTGGATTCACAAACTCCCAAAGACCTATTTTTGAAATTATAATATTTTTAATTTTAAACACATCAAACAAAATTTAAGTAAAAATAAAAAAAATATATTAAAAATATATTTATTAATTCTCAAAATATATTAAATAAATAATAATCAAACAATTAAATATTGAAAAAAAATATTCTCAAAAATTAAAACTTAATATTTAAGATATTTTTCAATATCTCTATAAATCCCAACTTTAAGATAAGAAAAAGAAATGCTCATAATATCAAGATATTTCTCAGAATTTAAAATATCAATATCAATCATATATTTATCTCTAAAATTTAAAATAATTTGAAAACAATAAATCAACTGTTCAAAATAATCCTTTCCTAAAATAATATTTCTAAAATTAGTCATAATTTCTTTTTTACTCTTAACTTCATTTTCATTAATTTCACTTTCTTTATAAACTTTCCCTTTCTCCAACTTACTAATTTCAACAATTTCACCATCATCATTAAACAAAGCACAAAATCCTCCTTCAAATTTATTAACAGCAAACTCACCAAAAAGTAATTTTTCCTGAGAAGCAGAATAATAAAAGCATTTATTACCAGATTTCGCACCATTAGCAGTAAAAGTTCCATGATAACAATAATAATCATTACCTTCTTTAGAAAGTATTGTTGCTTTTTTAGGTTTTCCTTTATCAAATTCTCCAATAACTGCATTTAAATTTAATAAATCAAAATCATGAAATAAATTAATATTACTTGGTTGATTTACCCATAAATTAATTCCTCTTCCTTGTCTTTGATCATCTTGCCAATAACCAAAATACATTTCTTGAGAAATTGAAGTTTCTGTTATTTGTGGGTTGAATGTATAGAGACCGTGTTTTGATTTTATATCAGAAGAATAGTAACCAAAGTATAAGTCACCATTTGGAAATTCGTTTAAACAATATCCATCACGCTCAAATAAACCGTTTAATATACCTATGAAGGTTAAATCTTCATATTTCATATTTGCTATGTACATTTGAGCGTTTTGCTCATCACCTTCCCATTTTTTTATTATACATTCATCTGTTGTGTATGAACCTTTTTTGTTTATTTCTGAAAGGACTATTTCTTTGTTGAAGGGGATTTTACCTAAGGAAACAGATTTTTGTAATGGGATTGTAGATGTCATTTTTTTTTAAATGTGTATATGAATAATAAATTTTGGAAATATTTTATTTTTTTTTTTTATTTTAATAAATGTTAAATTTTTTTTATTAATTTAATAAATTATAAATGTTAATATTTTATAAAAAAAATAAAAAAAAACAAATAAAAAATAATTAAATAAAAAATAACTAAAATGATTCATGTAGGAAGAATAAGAAGAAGAATAAATATAGAAACAGATACAAATCCAATAAATTTACCTTTAGATAATGTATATGGTGTACCAAAATTAACATATCATGAATATTTAAGAAAAGAAAAAAAAAAATTTCCAAATTGTACAGGAAATAATATTGCAAATCCAACATATTTACAAATTTCTTATCTAAATAATAATAAATATTCCCTTGAAAATAATCCAAAACATGGTGAAGGATTAAAACATTTTGATATAAAAAGTGCAATTAAAACTGAAGTAGAGAAACCAAGAGGAAGAAAAAGATTTGAAAATATGGGAACTGAAACAAGTCAAAATTTAGGTTATTTTTCAACTAAGAAAAGTTATAATTTTTTACCTAGAAGAAGTTATAATATTTTAAGTGGAAAAGATGAACCACCTTTACCTGAAATACCATCTCAAAGAGGTTTTTTTTCAAATTTAGCTTATTTGAATTTTATTATTGAACAAGATAAAAGAAATGATAAAGTTTTACAAAATAGAAAAAAATTAGGATTAAATGATGGTATATATGATTATTTAGAGAAAAATAATTATGTATAAATTAATACCATTTTATAAAAAGATAAAAAAAGTTAATTAAATTTTATAAAAAAAATAAAAAATTTTCATTTCAAATTATTAATTTATCTTTTAAAAGACCCAAAAAAAAAAAATGTCTAAAATAGCAAAAATAACAAATGAAGGAATAAACGGAGCACAAGTTGATGAATTTTCAAATGAAATATTTAATTTATTATCTTTCACAGAGAAAACAAATATAAAAATAATATCAAAAAATAAAGAAGAAATAGTATTTGATATAACAGGAATAGAACCACCATTAGCAAATGCATTAAGAAGAATATTAATATCAGAAGTACCAACAATGGCAATTGATACAGTAATAATAAATCAAAATACTTCAATAATACCTGATGAAGTATTAAGTCATAGATTAGGTTTAATTCCAATTTTAGCAGAAGCTGAAGATTTTGAAGAAAAAAAAGAAAATGAAGACTTTAATGAAAATAATTCAATTAAATTTGAATTAAAAGTTAAATGTTATAAAGATAATAAAGGAAATATAATAAATTCTTCAATTTATTCAAATTCATTAAAATTTATTCCATTAGGTAAACAAAATGAGAGATTTAAAGGAAATGAAGAAATAAAAGTTGTATATGATAATATTTTAATTAATAAAATGAGACCAGGACAAGAAATAAATTTAGAATGTTATTGTATTAAAGGAATTGGGAAAACACATGCTAAATGGTCTCCTGTATCAACGGCTTATTATAGATTGTTAAGTAATATTAATTTTATTAGTGATATTAAAGGAAATGATGCTGAAGAATTAAAAGAACTTTGCCCTAAAAAAGTTTTTGATGTTAAAGGGAATAAAGCTTTTGCTAAAAATATTAGAAATTGTACTACTTGTAGAGAATGTATTAGAAATGAAAAATTTAGAGAAAAGATTGAATTAGGGAAAATTACTGATCATTATGAGTTTCATATTGAAAGTGTTGGGATTTATTCTCCGGAAAGTTTGTTTTATAAAGCTTTGAATGTTTTGAAAGATAAAGTTAATTTGTGGATTGGGATTTTGTTAGATAAGAGTAATGAAAAGAAATTAAATGTTAATAAATAATTTAATATATTTTTTTGAAATTACATTAATTATTTTTTTATTATTATAATTTTAATTTAAATTAATTGAAAAATGTTTAATTTTAGGTGATTTTTAAATGTTTAATAAATTGTTATAATCTTTATTTTTCTGATATTTTATAATATTTGATAATAAATTAATAAATTATTTTCTATTTTATGCATTTTATTTTTATATAGTAAGTAAATTAATCATAGATTGTTTACTTTTTTATCTTTATTTAATTTATTAGTATAATTGTATTCATTAAATATTTCATTTTTAATTTGTCAATTTTTCATATATATAATTAATTGAATAATTCTAATTAATATCTTATTTAATTATTTAATTAATTTTATAAAAAAAGTGGTATTTCTACTAATTTTTAACCTTTTAAATTTAGTTTCGTCATTTGATGTATTCGTTTCAAAATATATTTTTTTTACTGATTTTATTCATTTTTTTCTTCTTCTTCATTTAATTTTTTTACAATTTCTATTTTAATTTCATCAGGAATTAATTTAATTAAATCAACACTAGTCTTTAATAAATTTTTTAATTTTTCTTCATAACTTTTCCAAACAATTAAATAAATAACAATAATAAAAATAAGTAAAGCAACAAAAGTAGAAGCAAAAATTAATTTAATTTTTTCTTGATAATCAAAATAATTATCTTTTAATTCACCAATCATATAATTAAACCAAGGTCTAATAATTTTAATTAAAACATTATTTACTTCAATAAACTTTGGATTATAACAAAAATTAGGTTGAGTTAAAGTATTTTTCTCATATATATATAAAATAGCTAAAAATTTATTAATTTCAAAATATTTAGTACAAATACAATTAAAACCATTTTGATAATTTACATAAGAACTTAATTCTTTTAAAGAACTATTTGATAATATATCAGAAATATCAGTTGACATTCTTGCTGAAAATTCACTTAAATATTTATCTTTTAAAAATGAATTAGTTAAAAATGAATCTTGAGTAAATTTTTGAAAAGGTTTAGTCATTCTTATTGTATTTTCATAAAATATATCTTCAACTTTACTTGAATTAATAATTGGAATTGATGAATTATAATAAAATGATTTATATACATTTACAAATAAAATTAAACTAGTTTGAGTATAATGTGTTGTATTAAAAACATATGCATAATTTTTTATATTACCCATTATATTTTTTAAATATACAAATTTGAAAATCATATAAACTTGAATTAATAAGAAAAATAATATTATATAAATAAATGCAAGAAAATATTCTGATGAATTTCTTATTGATTGTCTATAATCATTTTTTTGTTTAAATTTTGTTATCATAATTATATCTTCATCTTTTGATGATATTGTATATTCAATTATTGATTGTCCTTCTTCTGTGTCTTCATTTCCAAAAAATTTATTAAGTAATTTATTTAAAAAAGTCTCACTTATTAATTTTAATTCTTCAAATTTTTTTTTCTTAATTGTCAAAAATAAATCAACGGGTTTTTCTCTATCATCAATAAATTTACAAATTAATTTATACATAGAAAATAAATCAATTAAAACAAAAATAAAACTTAAAATAAAAAGTATTAAAATAACAAAAGGAAATTTTGTAGTTTGAATTATATTTTTAGCTAAAATAAAAGTTACATTTCTATGAACTAATAAATAATCATTTAATAAATTCATCATTAATTCATATGCATTTCTATTATTCATATCAATTGAAAAATCATTATCTGTAATTGTACTAAAAAAAAAAATTGCTGTTTTAATTCTACTAATTGCACTTGAATAAGATAATAATTCTGTTGTTGGATTTAAATTACTAAGTGTTCTAACACATATTTTAACATTATTAATATAGTTAAAATATTCATCATTAAATTTTACTGTAGCATTATTAAAAAATGATATATAATCATTAATTATTTGTCTATATTCTACTAATTCATTTTTTATTTCAAAAAGATATTCTTTTTGATTTAATTTTAATGAATCAGTATAAGAAGAATTTTGAGATAAAATAACTTCTGTAATGAAAAATTTTGTATACATAAATGAATTAAGTAAAATATATGAATCATCTAAATATTTTAAATATTTTCCACATTTTTTTGTATAATATAAAGAAAATGCAAATTCAAGACTAATTAAAATAATCATTAATATAAACATGAATACTGTAGTAATTTTAATATATGTTACACTTTTTTCATTAAAAATATTATTTAATGATAATGTTATTTCATTATTTGCTTCATTTGATATATTATTATTAATATTATGATTATTATTATTATTCTCTTTTACAACATTAATAATTACTTGATTTTCCCTTTTTAAATGATTTTTATTTCTTTGAGGAGAATTTTGATTCATTTGACGACGATTTTGATAATAAGTTTTACTTATTTCAGGATAATTTTTTATTTTTTCTTCTATTTTTTTTATAAAAGAAGATATTTGAATTTTAATATTTGGTTCTGTTCTTTTTCCTACTAAATATCTTTCTTTATTTGGACGATGTTTTTCTAAAACTATATCTTGACCAAAATATTTAATTGAATTTATAAAATCATTAATATCTTTTGATGTTTTATTTTGTAATTCAATTATTGATTCTTTAGTTAAATAAATATCTTCTATTTTTTCATTTTCTTCTTCTTCTTCACTCTCATTTTTAATTTTTATTTTTTTATTATTTTTTTTACTTTTTTTTTTTTGTATTTCTTGTTGAATATGTGTAATATCTTTTGTATTTATTTTACTTTTTCTACGAGCAAAAATATTGTTACAAAGACTTGGTCTATTATTAATTATTAAATCTGTTCTTATATAATTTAATTTTAATATATCATACATAACTAATTTATTTTCAGACATTTTAAAATCATTTACTTCACAATTTACTTTTTTTGTTTCTACTGAAGTAAATCTTAAACAATAACCAATTGGTAAATCATCACCAAATTTCATTTTAGTAATTAATAAATAAAAATCTTTTTTTCTTGATTTTTTAACTAATTTTTCAATATATTCTTCATTTTTTCTATGATTATCATTTTTAGGATATATTAAATCAGGAAAAATCCAAGTAATTTTTTTTTGTTCTTGTTCAAATTCAATATATCTTTCTTTTAAATTGAAACTATCTAAATTAATAGTATTTCTAATTAATAAATCTAAATTAATAACATATTTTTTTAATAAATCCATACTTAATCCCATTGTCATAGCAGAAGAAGAAAAAGAATCAACAGTAAAATCATCTTTTGTTAAAATATAAAATGCATAAACATATTTTGGATCTTTATTCTGAATTGACATTTTAAATATGAAAGTATTAGAAAAATCATCATCATTATATAAAGTAAATTTTCCTAATACAGGAATTATATAACCAATTTTTGTTCTTGGTAAAATAAAAATTTGTTTTTTATCACTAATTTTATTCATTGTTGGATTTAATTTTCTTAAATGTTTTATTTGATTTGAAACAACTTTTGAATGACCATTTATAAAAATTGATGGCATTAAAATTTCTATTTTTTTACCTATTAAATCATGTCTTGTAAATCCTAATAAATTAACTACTGTATTTGATAATTGTAAAATTGAACAATCACCTTTTTCATTTGTTCTACAATATATTACTTGTTCTTGATTTTCTAATAATAAATCTAAGTTATCTAAATATAATCTATCATTTTCACTTTTTTTTGATTCAAATCTTTGTTCTTGACTTAATTTTCTATAAATTTCATCTGATTTTTTTTTATTTCTTAATATTTCTCTTACAAAATACATATATAATTGTACTATTGATTGATTTTCTATATCAATTTTTTTTGACTTTAAATCTTTTTCCCATAATTGATTTATTTCATCTAATAAAACATTTAATTTATTTCCTAAAAAATATAATTTTTCTAAATTTAAATTATTTGTTAAATTTGTACTTAAAACTCCCCAAAATTCTCCATATAATTTTGTAGTTGATTCAATTAATACTTTTAATTTTTTAAATTTTTGTTTTGAAAAATCTTCTATTTTTTCCAAATCATTATTTGTTTCAGAATATATTTTATTTTTATTTGTTGAGTTTACTTTTTGTTTAATACAAAATAAAATATAATCTTCTGTTATAGTATTTGTTTCTTTTTCTAATTTTGTCAAATAAGCTTTTGCGGCATTTAAATTGAATTTATTTATATAATTAAATTGAACAAATTCCATAATTATTTCTTTATTATTTGAAAATCTCTTTATTCCATCAATTAATATTACATTTATATAATGTAATAAACAATTTTTTTGAACTTGATAATTCCCTTGATTTTCAAGAAATTTTGCTAAAGGACATTCTTCATTAATACAAGTTTCAATATGACGTGTAATTAAACCTTTTAAAAAAATATCATATTTATCATATCCTTTTTTTGAATTTTCAATGGATTGATTTTTTTCAATAAATTTCTCAATTAATGTAATACTACTTTTAGTTTTATTTAAAAAATCATTTGTATTATTTGAATTAACATTTGTAATAACTAAATTTTCACTTATTTTTTTATAAAAAATAGAACTAATTAATATAACTATAGGAATACCAAGAATATATAAATAAAAATTTCCATCAAATTTAGAATTTAAAGTTAATTTAGATATCATTACCATAAATGACATCCATAATAATAAACTATTTCTTATAATAACAAAACATTGTAATAAAAAATTCCTATATGTTGGTTCATTAAAACTTTTTTTTAAATTAAATACACTTCCAACAATTAAAATTGCAACACTTATCCATACATTTTTAATAAAAGTATATCTTAATATATTAATAAGTGAAAAAATATAATAATATAAATCTGCACGTGTATCTAATTTATTATTTAATTTTTCAGAATCAAAAGGATTAAAGCTAAAAAAAACAAATAAAAAAAGTAAAAGATAATGAATAAACAAAAAAAAAATTGACAATGCCATATATAAATAATGAATTCCTTGATAACAAGTAATAGGATTTTTAACAATATCAATCTTATTATTATTACATTTTAACATTAATAATAAAATTTCAGTAGATGGAATTAAACCAATAGATAATATAATACTTGAAACATTTTTTCCAAAACTAATTACAAATTTATAAAAACCTGAATTTGGTTTATTAATTTTAATTGCCATTAATACTAATAATATACTAGAAAAAAGTATAAAAATTGTTGCACCCCAAATAATTAAATAAATTTTGAATGAAACATATTTTAATATTTGAGTTATTCTTACTGCACCTATAAATGTATTTATGTTATTTATTTTATTAGTTTTTATTTTCCATATTTTTGTATGTGGATCACTAATACCAAAAGAAATAACTTGTATTGATTCTATTATTAAAAAGAAACTTAAAATAAAAATATTAAAATCTTTTTTTAGTATTATATGATAAAAATAAGTAAAAATTTTTATTTTTGTTGATATTTCATCTTTGGTTTGGATAATTTCTTTATTTTTTTTTTGATTCTTTTCAATTGAAGAATTATCTAGCATTTTATTCTAAAACAATTTAAAAATTATTAATATTAGATAAATTTTAAATTTATACTTTTATTGTATTTTCTTAAAAGTTTCATTTCTAAAATTTAAAAGAATTTTAAAAACAATAATTTTTAATTATTATTTATTTTAAAATATGTTATTTAATAATAAATTAAATGGAATTATCAGAACAAGAAAATGAAGAAATTAATCAATTAAAAGAGCATAAATTTTTAGGATTAATAGTGACTGATATTGAACTTAATAAAAATATTAATATTTTAGAAAAGAGATTTTTATATAATATTTTAAAAATATTAAATCAAAAAGAAATAAATAAAGAAAATTTTAAAACATTATTATTAAAAGGAAATTTAGATTCATATCCAAGTCTCCGTTCTTTATCATGGAAATTTTTATTAGAATATATTAATAATAAACCATATGAATGGGAAAATTATTTAGATAATAAGAGAAATTTTTATAATAGTGAAAAAGAAAAACATATTAAAAAAAATTCACATATAAAATTTAAAAATCATCCTTTAGACATTCAATCAAATTCAAATTTTTCAGGATTATTAAAAGATAATCAATTAAATAAAATAATAGAAAAAGATATTAAAAGAACAAGAACAGAAGTTAATTTTTTTTCAGAAAAAATAAATCCAAAAAAAAACGAAACTCATTATGATATAATAAAAAGAATATTATTTTTTTATGCAAAATTACATCCTGAAATTGGTTATGTTCAAGGTTTTAATGAAATATTAGCAATAATATATTATGCTTTTTCAAAAGATACAAATTTATATTTTATAGAAGGAATCGAAGCAGATTCTTATCATTGTTTTGAAATATTAGTTAATATTTTTCCTAATATTTATATTGCTTCTAAAGATTATGATGAGAATGGAATAAGAAGAAAAATTTATTATATTAAATTTATTTTGTTTACTATTGATTATGAAATGTTTTCTAATTTAAGAGAAAATAAAGTTGATATTTATGTTTTTTTATTTAGATGGTTTTCTTTGTTTTTTTCACAGGAATTTTCTATTGAAAGTACTATGAAAATTTGGGATTATCTTTTTTGTCAAAATGATATTGAAAAGTATTTAAATATATTATGTTTATCTGCTTTGAGAATAAAAAGAAAATTATTGTGTTCTAAACAAATATCTGATATTATGATGGCTTTACAAGATTTTAATGATAATGATGTTAATGCTATACTTGATCAAGTTGATGAAATTAGTGTTGAAATTGAAAATAAAAATTCCAGATTAACAAAAGAGAATTTTTATGAATTTTTAAAAATACATTGCAAATAATTTTTATCTAATATAATTTTTTCATAATTTAATATAAAAAAATAAAAATAAAAAATAAATATTGTATTATTTTCTATATTGGGGATTGGGGATTGGGGATTGGGG
>JAEEGK010030583.1_pt1 | contig 10663 bp, 8 predicted proteins | sample 8958771 | NCBI WGS metagenome assembly JAEEGK01 (sample SAMN16246547, study PRJNA631951) | gut metagenome | biome: gut microbiome; feature: rumen; material: SC-attached | host: Bos | place: Iran: Karaj | collected 2018-10 | reverse complement strand
CGTAATGGAAATAAAGGTTTTCAAGCGCACCGCTATTTTCGGCATACAATACCAAAGCCTGATCGAAAAAGTCCGGCAGAAACTCCATGTTTCCGGCTGACTGCGCTTCCTGCATGATCAGCTGACAAGCAGCCGGATTCGTGGGAGCTATTGCGAACATCTCAAAAGAAGATTCTATAGCTTTGTCATTCTGATTCAGCAAAGCATAAAGTGTAATGCTGTACTGCGTAATTCGGTAGTCATCAGGGTATTTTTGTTTGCATTCGAAAAGCAATTGCTCGGCTTGGTCATAGTTTTGTGTAGAAAGACACATGCGGGCGGCAATAATATAAGCATCGCACTGATATTCCGGAATGTCCGCATAGCCCTCAATGCTTTTTTCCATATACGGTAAGCCTTCTGCAGATCGTCCTGAAAGCCACAGGATAAGTGCATAGTTGTAATTATCATTCGGATTTAATTCGTATAATGTTGCTTTCTTTTTGTAAATTTCCTCGGCAGAATTGGTGTCATACAGGTAGAAATAGCTCGTGGCAAGCTCGCTTAAAGAAAATGCATCGTAAACTCCGCCGTCATAAGCTTTGCGGAAGTTTTCTGCCTCTTTTTCATAAAGCTCTTCAACAGTAATAAGCCATTGGTCACCGTATCTGCCCCTTACATCGGCATAGTACGCACCGAGCGCGTAATAAAGAACAGGTTTTTCGCCGTGTGCCGCCATATATGATCCAGCAGACACAGCCGGGTCGAACATCATCAGCGAATAGTCGCCTGTACCGGTGCGAACGTCGTACAGCGTCTGTCCTTCTTCCAGGTTTTTGAACGCGAACATCTGATGCATGATGCTCTGCGCAAAATAATTTGTGGCGATTTCTATCCGCTTTGCAAGAAGATATTCTTCCTGACAATCTTCGCCGTTTGCCGCGCTAAACGCAGACTGATACTGCTCCTGTTCAATAAGAGCGTCAACTTTTGCAAGCACGGCTTTTGTCGCATCGTCCGCGCCGGAATAAACATCCCAACCGAAAAGGGAAAAGCCAAAAACAAAAAGACAAATAAGGGAAAACAATAACTTTTTCATATTTATAATTTTACATGCTTACGGGGATATGTCAATGTTTTTGGCGACGATACGACAAAAATAGTGAAAATGTCGCGCAGATTTCCACTTTGGTATTCTTATGAAGAAAAAGATTATAGGGATTATTTGTTAAACATGATGGTTAGGTTTTGTTATATCTTTTACAGTATCTAGCTGCGTAGCCGGAGTTTTGAAACGGAAAACATCTGCAACCACGAAGTGGTGAAGCCGTTTTCCGGGGCAAAAATCCGGCGAGAGCAGCTATTAATCAAAAAAATTAAAAAAAACAGTTAGTCTATAAATATAACTCTTATCGTTTTATTCATAATATTTTCATTGCATCCGACGATTTGTTGTGTTAATGTTTTATTATGGCAGAAATCAGTAATTCATCTATAAAAATACTTGTAGCTGATGACAGCAGCGCAATTTGTACTCTTTTGGATCATACCCTCTCAAAGATGGGCTACGATGTAACAATCTGCAACAACGGAAACGACGCATGGCAACGCCTGAAGAAAGAAAATTATCACATCATGATTTTCGACTGGATAATGCCCGGCATGACAGGAACGGAGCTGTGCAAAAAAATACGAACACTGCGCGGTGACAACTACCGCTACATTATTCTGCTCACAGGCAACGACGGCGCGAACGACATAATAGAAGGTTTAAAGAGCGGTGCGGACGATTATCTTATAAAACCTGTTTCTATCGCGCAGCTTAAGGCACGCATAAACGTCGGAAGAAGACTTGTCGAATACGAAACAGAGCTTAAGAACACGGAAAGAGACATCCGTCTTAGCTGCTACAGAACGCTTACGGAGCTTGCGGAAGCCCGCGATTACGAGACGGGTGCGCACCTTGCGCGTATTGCGGGCCTTTCAAAGCGGCTCGCGGAGGAAGTTGGCTGTACAAAAGAGTTCTGCGAACAGATAGAGCTTTTCTCGCCGATGCACGATATCGGCAAAGTCGGCATTCCTGACGGCATACTTCACCTGCCGCGTCCGCTTACCCCGAACGAGTTCGAGATTATGAAGTCTCATGCGCAAATCGGCTGGCAGATTCTTAAGGACAAGGAAACCCTTGAGGTCGCGGCAGAGATAGCGTACACGCATCACGAAAAGTGGAACGGAACGGGGTATCCGCGCCGGCTCAAGGGCGAAGAAATTCCGCTTACAGGCAGAATAGTTGCGGTTGCGGATGTTTATGACGCCATGCGTTCCGCGCGGCCTTACAAAACGGCGTTCTCGCACGATGAAACTTCACGTTGGATTATCCAGCAGTCCGAGCAGTATTTTGACCCGACTATAATAGAAGCGTATGCCCGTTGCGAATACGAACTGAAGGCGATTTTCGACAGCCAGTACGACGCGAAAAAACTCGATTTCACGAAGCTGCCGTCGCATACATTCGACGAGTAGAAGAAAACTACGAGGGCTCGTGTTCCTCAATGCTTAATTCCTTTCATTCTCATAAAGTTGTATAGAGTCGCGGAGCTTACGTGAAAATATTCGATTATGTACGTCTTTGCATATCCTTCATCTATCATCCTGCAGATTTCTTCTTCTTTTCCGGATAGCTTGTAAATTGAGTTTTTTCTACCCTTTGGTCTTCCCAAAATAACTCCTTCTGCTTTTCTTCGCTTTAATGCCTCTTTCGTGCGCTCCGCAATAAGGTTTCTCTCTATTTCTGCGGAAATACTGAATGCGAATGCCAGAACTTTGCTTTGCAAATCCTGCCTTAGTTTATATCCTTCTTTGACGGTATAGACCGCGACATTGTTTTCCATAAGGCCGTTTTTTTTAAAGAAAAAATGGGGATTTTTTTTCCATAAAAAAACTCTCTTTCCCGAACCAATTTTTTATTTTTTTCAGATTCTTCCGTGAAAACATCACAAAAACTTCCATCCAAAAACAATAACTAATATGAAGACATTTTTAGTTATGAGAGGTTTGTTTATGAAAGAAAAAGAACTAACTCTAGAGGAGAAATGGGAACGAGCTACAATCGCGAACAATTTCCTTTTCTACAAAGTCATGCACGACAATCCTGATGTGTGTAAGCAATTGCTTGAAATTCTTTTAGAGATGGAAATTGATAAAATCGATATAAACACTCAAGAAGTCATAAACATCGACTGGCGGAGCAAGGGCATAAGACTTGATGTGTATGCAAAAAACTCAAACCAGGTTTTTGATATCGAGATGCAGTCCACCGATACCTTGGAATTACCGGAACGTGCGCGGTATTATCAGGGCGCTATGGATATTGACAGTCTAAAAGCTGGAGATGAATACAAGGATTTGAAGAACTCATACGTCATTTTTATCTGTATTCCCGATATCTTCAACAAGGGGCTTCCGGTATACACTTTCGAGAACCTTTGCCGGCAGGACACGTCCGTTCCGCTTGGCGACCGAGCGTTAAAATACTTTTTCATTTCGACAAACTGTGATAAACTTTTGAATGAGGAACAGAAAGCGTTCATGCGTCTTGTGAGCGGGAATAAAAGTTCTAACGCGTTCACTGATAGAGTGTTGCACCTGACCGAGGATGCCAAGCGCAACAGCGAGTACAGGAGGCAGTATATGGAATGGGAAAGACAGAAAGCTTACGAGTTTAGGCGTGGCAAAGAAGAAGCTAAGCTCGAAGCTGCGCGAAATCTATTTACGAATGGTGTTTCCATCGAGCTCATATCAAAGTCGCTTGGGATGACAATTGAGCAAATTAAAGAACTTGTCACTGAAGAAGTTTTAGAAAACGCATAAAGTTGGAAGTGGTTTTCTAAAAATGGAAATATTGCCCAAGCAAATTGCGGAAGGCGCAGGTTTTCCACCATAAGAAACCGAAGAGTTGATAAAAAAATCATTAAAGATTTTGCTAAAAATGCCGAAAAAAGATGACGTATAGGCATGTCCGTACTGTATTTGATGCATAAAAAGACGATATTTGCCGAATTTTGCCGTTTTTTCTATGAATTGAATGACAAATTTGCAAAAAATGTTGTTTTTTCTATTGCAAAAAATGCAGAAATGCCCTTATAGTATAGGCATAGGCAATATTGTAAAGATTTGCCTTGACGGTTTTAAAATACCGTGATATTCTGGTAAAGTCAGCATTGCACAAAAAACCGTTGGTTTCGCATTGCTGAAAAGATAAGGAGGATTTTTATAAAATTATGAAAAAGGCTCTTGTAATTTTAATGGCATTGTCCATGGTTTTTGCAGCATTTGCTGACGAACCAGCTGTAAAGAACGAGATTGCGGAATTCACAGGTAATGCTTCCGTAACTTGGGGTGTTGACCTTGATGAAGGCAAAACAGGTTTCAAGAACGACGCAAGCGGAAGCTTCAAGTTCACACTGATTGGTGGTGGCGACAAGACAACATCAGGCGATGGTGTTTGGGGCGAACTCAAGATTAAGATCGATGACATCCAGTATGTTGGAATGGGTGCATGGACATTTACTTATGATACTAACAACCAGATCACAAGTGTAAAACAGCCTTGGGGAGCAAAAGGTGTTTCTATCGAAACAGCTAAGATTCACCTCAACGACATGATCGCTATTGGTATCAAAGAAGGAACAAACAAATACGGCGAATACAAGCCTGTTACAGCTGTTAAATCAGACGGCCACTATGCTACAAGTAATGTAGGTGGAAACGTTACAGACGGTATCACAGTAGAAGTTACTGTTCCTAGCCTCATCGACTTCAATATCGATTTCCGCTCAGTAGAGCAGTACACAAACCAGTATGGTATTGGAACAAGCCTCGCTGTTAAAGCAGTTGAGAACCTTAACCTTAAAGTTGGTTTCGGAATCGATTTCTACAACAACAACCCATGGGGACTTTCTGCATCAGCTGACTACAAACTTGGTCTTTCTGACACAATGTACTTGAAACCACAGGTTGGCTTCACAATGACAAATGCTGACAACAGCGGTGTTATCACAACAGCTCTTCTCGTTGGTTGGGGAAAAGAGAACCAGGATACAAACATCAAGTTCATCAGCAAGAAAGTTTCAGACGGTTTCTCTGTAGCAACAAAGATTGCTTTCGCAGACAACTCTCCTATTCCTCTTTGTGTAGGCCTCTGGGACTCAACATTTGTTGAGAACCTCAAGTTCGGTGCACAGTTCCACGTAAACAACCTTAAAGACTTCGCTATGAACACACTCGGCTTCGAGTTTGCTTATGACCTCGGCGGAATCAAACCAGCTTTCGGTTTCGCAATGGATAAGGGCGGAGACCTCGGTTGGACAGACGATCTTAAGATTGCTTTCAGCGTAGACTTCACAGGTTTTGTTGACAACACAACATTCACACTCGCTTACAACTCAGGCAACCTCAAAGCATCAGCTGGCGAGAAGCTTGGTAAGATTGACCTTACAGCAAAGATTTCTTTCTAATCCAGAAAGAGTTTAATGCTTAAAATCCTGCGGGCAACCGCAGGATTTTTTTTGTCTTCACGTGCGTGTCATATCCTTTTTTACCTTTTCATATACACTTAAAACTGATATTATATTGATATGAATAGAAGTTTTATTAAAAAGTTTAGTGTGGCGAAAGTTTTATCCGCCACGGTGTTCTTTGTTTTGTGCTCAGTTACACTAGTTTTTGTTTCTTGTGCGTCACGTCTTTCTTCTACAGACAGAAATGCACTTGATACACTTGGTGCTGTTGAGGCTTCTTCTCCTGAAGGGGCAGACATCCTTTCATATGCTAAAAACCTGATAGAAAAACATTATGGTATTTCAAAGCTTGTGTCCGTGGATGAATTTTGTAAAGAATCGATTTCTGCCGCTAAACGTCTGGATGAAGCGGCAGCCGGAACAACGGACGAAAATGGGAACGTAACCCAAAATATCGAAAGGCTTGTATCACTTTACTACGAATTGTGTAAACTAGCGGCTACTCTCCACGATGGACACACCGTCGTTTCTATGCCGCAGGAAATAATTCCGTGCCTTGAGTATTATCCAATAAATGCCTCCGTAATAGGTGGAAAAATTGTTGTTACAGCCATAAGTACGGAATATGACAACGTTGTCGGAAAAGAAGTCGTGGAGCTTAACGGCAAAGCCTCTGACGAAGTAATTACCGCGCTTAAAACAATTATCAGTTACGATACAGAATCATATGCATTGGCAAGTGTGGCAAACCAACTTAATATCCGTCAATCGCTTGATTTTGTCGGGCTTGGCTCGGATGACGGAAGTCTTTGTATAAAGCTTGACGATGGTACTGAAATCAGTTTTGACCCGCTTTCATACGAAGCGTTCAATGAATCAAGTTTTAATTCGCTTGTTACAAGTGTAGAACGAACGCTTTATACAAACTCGTTCTATGAGTGCTATGACCTTTCCGAAGACACTCTTTTTGTACAATATAATAATTGTATGAATGCCGACGGTTACAGTGTCGCCGATTTTTCAAACGATGTTCTTGGTTTTATAGATACATATGGTTTTTCACGCATAATTGTTGACTTGCGCTTTAATGGCGGCGGAAATTCCAATTTGCTTGATCCGTTTATAAAACAGCTCGGAAACCGGATTTCAGACGGAAAGTGCAAAGGCTTTGTTCTTATAGGTACGAATACATTCTCTTCTGCAGTTCTAAATGCGTGGGATTTGAAAAAAGTCGGATGTACGCTCGTTGGAACCCCTACAGGTGGAGCAATAAACCATTACGGCGAGCTTGGATATTTTACGCTACCATACAGCAGCATAAACACATCATATTCAACGAAGCATTTCGTTCTTGATGCGAATGCTGCGCCGGGCTCCATTCAGCCTGATGTTTTTGTTGAGCTTTCTGTGGAAGATTTGCGAAACGGACATGACTCGCAGGTTGCAGCCTGTTTGGAAATGTAACTGATTTTGCAGATGGTGCTGTGCAGAGCGTGACGTTTGGTGCTAAACGCGGCGTTCGGTTTGGCTTTTTTATAGGAGATGGGGGGGTATATGAACGATATGCCAGTTTGGAAACTTTTTGTAATAACTTATTCAAAAGAGCTGATTATCTTTGGCATTTGCTTCCTTTGTATAATCGCACTCCAAATTTTTATGCTTTTCAAGCATCGCAATATCGGAATAATAACGTTCAACAAGTTTTTTGCCACAAAAGACGGGCTTACCGGCCTTCCTAATTCGGTAGAGTTCCGCCGGCTCGTAAGGAACCATCTTGTTACGGTTTCTGACCTTTCTGCGGACGCGCTTGTGCTTATCGATGTCGATAACATGTGCGCCTTCAACGACAAGAACGGCACTGCCGAAGGCGACCAGAAGATAAAAGAGCTTTCGGTGTACATAAAAAAAAGTTTCCGAAGCTCGGATATTGTGTGTCGCTACGAAAGCGATATGTTCGCTGTGTATCTGAAGAACATACTTTCCGAAAAAATGCTCTATAAAAAGTGCGAGGTTTTTATAGAGAAAAACTATTATATGCCTGTTAGTGTCGGTGCAACGATGGTTAACGGGCGCGAGAATTTTTCTGAGACGTTCCAGCGCACGACAGAGGCGCTCCAAATGTCAAAAAAGGAAGGAAAGGCCCGATTCACAGTGCTATAAAGTGGAGTAAGAAAGATGAAAGAATACGATGATGCACTGAAGTTTTGGAATGATTATTTTAACTCGGATGAGTGCGATAAAGAAAGTTTTACGCCTGAAAATCTTGTTTTCAAAGACGAAAGGATTATGGCAGAAATAAAGAAAACTTCTGCACAAAAGAAGATTCTGGACTACGGCTGCGGTCACGGAATCCTTTCGTTCATGCTACTTAACGATGACGCGCCGTCCGTAACTGCGCTGGAACCGTCGCCTAAAGCAATTGAATGCGTCCGTAAAGTTGCGGATTTACGTGGTGATGGTGACAAAATCACTCTTTTGAATGGCTTTCAGGACATGCTCGACAAATATGCGGACGGCGCTTTCGACGGCTTTGTAAGTTGCAACGTGCTTGACGTTGTGCCGCAGACGGTTTGCGTTGACATACTGGAGCATGTAAGCCGCGTACTCCGCCCCGGCACAAAGGGCTTTATAATGATTAACTCCGCACCTTCAGAAGAATTCTTAAAAAAGCGGAACGCAGTGCTTGCAAAAGACGAAAACGGCAACGACATCGCTGATCATTACGTAATTGGCGGTGTTCTGCGGATTGTAAACAAAAGCGATGAATTCTGGCTTTCGCTTCTCCGCAAATACTTCAAGGCGGAGTACGTCGGCGTAGTGGACGCGTCTTTCAAAGGCGACGAAGGCAGTTATCCAGAACGCCTTTACGTAATCGAAAAATAATTTGCCACTTACTCCGCATCTTCGTCTAGGGCTTCGATTAAGAAGCTGACGGGGCGGAAGCCGTCGTTGCAGCTTATCATTGCGGATTTTGGGTTTTTCATCCAGCCGTCGTAGATGTTTTCGCCGCCGTGCGCAAGCGTCATTACGAACGGGGATATGCTTTCCCATGCGGATTCGCACATATTTTCCGGGCGTTGCCAGCCGTTGGCGATAAAGACTTGGCCTTCTGTAATGGAACATGCGTGCTGGATGGGGTTTTCGTATTTTTGCTGTAAGTCTTTGTAGTCTGCTTTTCGGACGGCGGTTATTCGAACTTTTTTCATTCTGTGACGCTTTGCTATTGATAGCATTATATTTGCAGTTTGCATATAACCGAACTCCCGCTACTTTGGTTCTGTCGGACAGAGAGTGCGGAGTATAAGGTATTTGACTCGCACCGGCTTACGTCGGTATTGCTCGCACTCCGCAACACTGTCCGCAGCCTCAATTTCGCTCGCGTTCGGTTATAAGCTATTTCAACTTTACATAGCCAATAATCGGGGCGTTGCGGGGGTGTAAAACGAAATTTCGCTTAACCCCCGCTAGAAGGGGTAGCGTAAGACACCGCAGGGCGCACGACAGTACGCCCGAGGAGTCTGGAGCGAGGGGAAGTCCTTCCCCTGCCGCTCCCTACTTATGCTCCAGCTTGAGTGTCTTTGTTGGCTGGTCGCAAACCTCTGTTGGTCCGTAGTACTGGATTGCTCCTGGATACAGGTAATCCGTGTTAATAGCCCACTGCTCGCGGTGTGATGCGTACTCTTTGAAAGGTGCGCCGTCGAGCTCTACGAGAGCCTTGCGGATAACCGGCTTCTTTGAACCGTGGCGCTGCTCCATGTTCATCATCATTGTGAGCGGAACGCCGCCTGCAATCCATTTGTCAGCAGGTGCTGTAAGGTTGCGTACTGATGAAAGGTAGCCTGTTACGCCGGATGCGATAAGCACGAATGCGTTGTAGCCGAGCGCGTAGCAGTAGTCCGCGTCGAAGTTTGACGGGAATGCGCAGCGTCCTTCGTATCCGAAGAAGTGGCAGTATGAGCTGAACTTGCCTTTGTATGTGCCTTCTTTTTTCATCTCGGCAAGGCGTTTCTCAACGGTGAGCGCAAGAAGTTTTTCTGTGTCGATGCGGCTAACCTGTACGTTTCCGTGTGGGTCGCGGTCTGCAAGGAACTGAGAAGCGATTGCTTCTGGCAGTGTGTCGAATGTCGCGAAGCTTTCTGCTGTAAGGTTTGCCTTGAGCCAAGCTTTCTTTGATGCGAAATCTGTAAGAGCGTTGAACTCGTCTGCTTTAAGAGCCATCTTGTCGTTAAGCTCTGCGATAAGAACTTTCATCTCCGGGATGAACTCTACAAGTCCTTCTGGGATAAGGATTACGCCGAAGTTTCCGGCTGTCTCTGCGCGCTTTGCAACGACTTTGCAGATATCGTCGGTAATCTGGCGGAGCGTCATCTTCTTTGCTTCAACTTCCTCAGAGATAAGGCAGATGTTAGCCTGTGTCTGAAGCTCGCACTCAAGCGCGATATGGCTTGCTGAGCGGCCCATAAGCTTGATGAAGTGCCAGTATTTCTTTGCGGAGTTAGCATCGCGCTCGATGTTTCCGATAAGCTCTGAATAAGTTTTGCAAGCTGTGTCGAAACCGAATGATGTCTCGATCATCTCGTTCTTAAGGTCACCGTCGATTGTCTTCGGGCAGCCGATTACGCGTGTCGCGACGCCGTTTGCCTTGAAGTATTCTGCGAGCAATGCTGCGTTTGTGTTGGAGTCGTCACCACCGATGATTACGATAGCGTCAAGTCCGAGCTTCTTTGCTGTGTTAGCTGATGCTGTGTACTGCTCTGGTGTCTCAATCTTTGTGCGGCCAGATCCGATGATGTCGAATCCACCTGTGTTGCGGTATGCGTCGATGAATTTGTCGTCAAACTCAACGTAGTCGCACTCGATAAGTCCTGATGGACCGCCCTTGAAACCGTACAGTGTTGATTTTTTGTTAGCTTTTTTGATTCCGTCATAAAGACCGGAAATAACGTTGTGTCCTCCCGGAGCCTGTCCGCCGGAAAGGATAACACCAACTTTGATTTCTTTTGAAACGTCAGGGTTCTTGCCCTCTTTTACGAGTGCTTCCGGCTTTCCGTATGTGTTCTTGAAAAGCTCTTTAAGCTCAGCCTGGTCTGCAACTGATTCTGTTGCTTTGCCGAATTCTACGACGATTTTGTCGAGGTCGTTTTTCAGTACGGCAGGAAGTTTCG
>JAEEGK010030580.1_pt1 | contig 10663 bp, 11 predicted proteins | sample 8958771 | NCBI WGS metagenome assembly JAEEGK01 (sample SAMN16246547, study PRJNA631951) | gut metagenome | biome: gut microbiome; feature: rumen; material: SC-attached | host: Bos | place: Iran: Karaj | collected 2018-10 | reverse complement strand
ATTGCTGTCTTTCAAAGAATCAGCCTTCTTCTTAAATTCTTCTCCATCTCCATCAGAACCAAATAATTTCCCAAACAGTGGATTGGGTGAACAAATAATACCGCTTAAACGCGGCGAAAACAAATCGTCAAACATCATTTAGATAGTATTAAAGTTAGTAAAAAAACATTTTCAAGCATAAAAACTCTGTCCGACATACAAGTCTGACGAAATTCCTTTGCGTGTATTCAATGTTACAAAGTGAGAATTGGAACACATAAAACCAATAGAATTTTTGGTTATGTATGTTATTGTAACATACTCTACGCCAAGTCCCTTGGGATACTTTTTTAAATATTCCGCATCTATGAAATTGTTTTCATTGTGCTGGAAGGAAGCCACTTGCGCATCAAAACACATTTGGTTTATGTCTTCAAGTTCGTCTTCAAGTTCGTGTATCTGCGAATATAGCGAACTTATCTCACTATCAACAGGCATAGCAAGAGGTCTTGCACATACACCCATCGTAAGGCGAACATGTGTTTCATGGTACGCTTCCACTTGTTTGTTAAGCGCAGCAAGTTTCTCCTCTATCAAACGCTTTTGTTTGTTTAAGTTTTCTTCCATATTGTTTCGATATTTATAATCGACAAATATATAACTTTTTTCAGATATGCTATATTAAAAAAAATTAAAAATATGTCATCTTTCAGTATTGAAGATGTTGCATAAAAAAATACCATAAAACTTTGCTATCTGTATATTTTTATATAATTTTGCGTCGTACCAAAAAGACATAAAAAAATGAATATTACCGAAAAAATTCAGACGCTCCGCAAGGAGAAGGGTTGGTCTATCGCACGGCTCGCCAAGGAGACCGATATGCCGACGGTGAGCCTCCGCGTGATGCTCTCCCGCGACGACCCAAACCGTTACACTGTAAAAAACTTGAAGAAAATCGCTGATGCTCTTGGTGTTACGGTGAGCTATCTGACTCTCGAAGAAGGCGAATTGGAATCTCCGGCATTGACATCCACACAGAGCGAGGAACTCAAAGCCGTCATCGCCGCCGCCATCGACCAGTATTTCACAATAAAACAGCCGCAGACCCCGCCGGCAAGTGCGCCGTTGGAATCTGCGGCTGAGATTCAAGATGATGTCATCTTCAACGAGGACGACCCTCTCGAAGATTAATGGTTGGTCCTGTTGTTGATGACCGCCCTCATCTGGCTGCCGTCAGAGAAGTGGTGCGATTCTATGATGCTCACGTCGGAGTTGGAAAGACGCTCGGCGTAGCTTTCCATTATCTTCATCCGATCGGGGATGCTCACGTCGGAATCGAATGAGAGTTTCAGTTTCAAGATGCCCTTGCTGACAACTCCTGTCCATTTAATTTTGCTCATTTTTTTATAGTTTGTGTAGTCGAGTTATTAAAAAATGTTATTGTATCTCTACTACATCAATATACGTGCCAAAATGAGCTTTAAAAATTGCTGGTAATAAGCCTATTACACATTCTCTATTGAACCATAACAATAATGCCGATAGACAAATAGTTGTGGCTCAAAGCGTTACGGACGAGAAGTCTGAGCGAAACAACAAATAAAAATATTTTTTTCTATCTAAAAATCACTTACTTAGAGAAGTCCATTTCAAGTATTTGAGTAGCGTAGTACGCGGAAGGTCTTGGGCTGCATCTTGAAGGTGATTGCGCCTTTGGAATCTGCTTGGACGCTCTCGCCACCAAAACAATCGTCAAACCTCCTGCCGGGCAGTCCGATAATCCTCACGTTGGCGGGCGTATCCTCGCAATTGAAGGCAAAAATCACGCGCTCCTCGCTGCTCTTGCGGCTGATGACCCAGACACGGCTTTTGGTGGAGGCGTAGTCGGTGGCCATCGTGCCGCGCATAAGGGCGTTGCTGCTGCGCCGTAGGGCTATTATCCGCTTGTAAAAATCCAACATCTCCATATCGGCGGCAATCGGCTCTTTGCGGTCGTTGAAATGCTTGCCGCCTACCACAATGTGTTCGTCCTCAAAATGCATCTCGGGCCAGCACATCGGCTTGCGGCAGTCGGGGTCATTAGCTCCATACATACCGAGTTCGTCGCCGTAATAGACCATAGGCGAGCCTATCATCGCAAATTCAAAGACGATAAGCATCTTTTGCAGTTGCCGCTCGTCGTCGTCAGGGCGGCGGGTGGTGTAGCCTCGGTCGGTGCAATGGGTGTTTTCAAAGAATTTGGCGATTGTGCCGTACTGTTTGAGCTTGCGGTTGACTATCAATGATGCGATGCGCTCGGTGTCGTGCGTGCCAAGAAGGTTCATAGCCAAATAGTTGGCACCGATAGGATAAAGTTTTAGTTGATTCCAAATCCGCTTGTCAAACTCTTTGGCTGTCATTTTTGGGGCGTCGCAGGTGAAAAATTCGCACGCCAAAAAGTAAAAACCGTAGTTCATTACTCCATCAAACGCGCCATTGTCCAAGTATGGTTTTATAATTGTATCTGGCTCTATCAATTCTGCAAGGAACAGCGAATTTTTGTTAATTTTCTTTGTAAAATCGTGCGCCGACTTCCAGAAAGTCATCGGCACGCCTATCGCGTGGTCGAGCCGCCAACCGTCAATGCCTTCATACTCAATGCCTTCCACAATTGGCCTCAACCACCGCTTCAATGTCGCAAATACATAACGCTTTACTTCCTGTGAACCATAATTGAGTTTTGGCATTTCGGTGACAAAGCCCCAAAACTTGTCGTAACTCAGTTTTCGCGCCGTGGTCTTGGTCCAATCGATGTGAAACCAATCCGCATATTTGGATTTTTGGCGGTTGCGGAGGACGTCCTGGAATGGCTTGCTATTATAGCCAATATGATTGAACACTCCGTCAAAAATCACCTTCATACCGCGCTTGTGTGCCTCGCTGATGAGTGTGAGGGCTTCGCGGTCGGCGGTAGTCCAAGAGGCGTTGTCGAAGTCGTCAAAATCCTCATTGTCAATCTGTTGGATGTCGCTGTCGGGATTGCTGCCCAAGAACGGGTCTATGTGCATAAAATTGGTGCCGTCGTATTTGTGAAGGCTCGGCGAATACTGCAACGGCGTGAAATACAGCGCGTTGACACCAAGGTCGGCAAGGTAGTCAAGTTTGGAGATGATGCCCTTGATGTCGCCGCACAATCGGCGTCGGAGCATATTGGAATGCAGCGAGCCACGGTTTTCCTGTTCGTAGGGCTGACGGCAATACCAATCGGCAGTCCACGGATGCACCTGCCACGGCTTGTCGGGCTTGATGTTCCACGGTGCTGTGCCGTAGAGGTGATTGGCTGTGATTGGCTTATTGTCGTAGAAACGACAAAAGCGGTCTGGAAATATCTGATACCAAACCGCCTCCGCCGCCCATTGTGGGAAATTGTTCATAAAATAATTACGAATTATGAATTATGAATTACGAATTATGAATTATGAATTGTCTATTAAGCCTTCGTCGCCTTGTCGAGAGCGGCTTTGATTTTTGCACGGACGGCGTCGCATACCGGCACGAGGGGCAGGCGGAGCGTCTCGCTGCAAATGCCAAGCATATTGAGGGCTGCCTTTGCTCCGGCGGGGCTGCCGTCCTCAAAGAGTGCGCCCATCAAGTCGAGGAGCTGGTAATGGATGCGGCTCGCGGTCTTGAAATCGCCTTTGGCTGCGGCGTTGACCATCTGGACGCATTGCTTGGGCGCAACGTTGGCGGCAACGGAAATCACACCGCTCACACCTACCGACATCATCGGCACTGTAAGAGCGTCGTCGCCCGAAATCACCATAAAGTCGTCGGGCTTGTGTTCCATTATCGACATTATCTGCGACATATTGCCGCTTGCCTCCTTGACTGCGACGATGTTTTTGAAGTCGTTGGCAAGACGGATGATGGTGTCAGGCTCCATATTGCGCGAAGTGCGTCCCGGCACGTTGTAGAGGATTATTGGCAATGGGCTTGCCTCTGCTACCGCCGCAAAATGCTCGTAGATGCCGCGTTGGTTTGGCTTGGTGTAATATGGCGAGGTGCTGAGAATGCTGTCGATGCCTTTGGTGTTGATTACGGAAACTTCTGCGGCTACGAGGTTGGTGCAGTTGCCGCCGATGCCGAGTACGAGAGGCACACGTCCAGCCACCTTTTTGACGATGAAATTCCTCACGTCCTCCTTCTCCTGGACGGTAAGTGTGGGTGGCTCGCCGGTGGTGCCGCATATCACGATGTAGTGGACGCCGCCGCTGATGATGTGTTCAAGCAATTTTTCTAACGCGGCGTAGTCCACCGCTCCGTCTTCTTTGAAGGGGGTTACTAATGCAACTCCTACTCCAAAAAGTCTGTCGTTTCTCATAGTAGAGTGTTAGTGAATATATTGTGTTTTTTTATTGTCTTAATAATCAAGCCTTTGCGATGTTGGAAAGGTATTGTTTGATGGTGGTGACTATCTGTCCTGCGCCGGGTTTGGGACGCGGCTTGCCGTCGGCTGTGGTTCCCGAGGCAAATTGCAGTATGAAATCGGCATACGCCTCGTCGCCAAGCCTCGTGGACACCTTGAATTTGGCTTTTGACATACCCACGATGTAATCGACTGTAAGGCTCGTGTCGGGGCAGACGTTGAGCAGGATGTCAAATTTTTGCGACATAAACTGCACTGCATTAGCCCCCTGCGGGAAACAGAAAAACGTGCAATCGTCGGCTGCAAAAAAATTGAGACCCACTTCGTCGTGCGCCAGTTCGAGATCCGCCTTGGTGCGCAACATTCCGAGCGCGTCGATGCGTTTGCCAGCCTTGTCGAGCGACGACACAAACTTCTTGACATCCTCTGTGTCCGACTTGATGGATGCGTCGAAGAGAATGCCGACGGTCTGTGCGGATTCAAGATTGTTGTAAGTCTTGGTCCTATTCAACTTCCTTGCCTTGCGGCGCAATATCTTGTGTCCCCAGTTTTCGCGGAGACCTTGCAAAAAACTCATAATCAGTTGGTTAAAATGGCCATTTAGGATTGTCGTAATACATATATGGATTGATGCCTTGCGACGTGCTCACCTCGAAGCCCACGGAAAACGACTTGGTGATGTTGTATGTCGCGCCAAAGGTAGCCATATAGCGGTCTTTGTCGTAATTGTCGAAGTAGTCGCCACCACCGAGCGGCGTGGTCCTCGCGTAGATGAGGTCGCCGTAGAGCGACAATTTTTCCGACGCCCTGTACGTGGCCCCCACGGAGTAATAATTGCTGACGGCGCGGAGGTTTTGGTAAGTGGCAGAGCCTTCGCCGTGCGGCACGTCCCTGAATTTGAACGTGCTGTAAGCCAAGCCCATACCGAAGTCGAGGCTCCAACGCTTGTTGATGTCGTAGCTGAATGTCGGGTTCACAAACTCGCAAGAGCCTGCGCCGCTCACCCCTACGCCCATATTGACGTTGGTGTGCAGTCGGCTGCGATCCGTGACCTTGCGCTGCTGACCCTTGATGGGAGCCTGCGCGTAGTCGTTGGGGTTGTACAAGGCATTATAATATGCCGTGCTGTCGGTGTCGTATGACGTCACCTCCTGCGCACCGGCTGGGAGCACGCCAACGAGGGCAAACGCCATTATAATAAGTGTCTTTTTCATAGTAAATAAGTGTTAAAGGCAGGCGCGGAGACCTGCGCTCCAAATATTACGCAAATCTAACAACAATTTCGTATTTAGCCAAATGGCAAGCGAAAAAAAATATTTTTTATTAAAGTTGTTAAAAAAATTTTGGAGTTGCGAGAATAATTTGTACCTTTGCGCAAACTATTAAAACAAGCAACAAGGAAAGCACAAAACTTCATTTATACTTAAAACGAAAAAATGGAAAGTTTGCAGATAGCGGAGAGTGCCAAGAGCCCGTTTGTCAATTTTGACTGCGACAACGGTTTCTTTGAGATTAGAGGACGTTCGATCATCGAGAACACCTTCTCGTTCTACGAGCCGGTGTTTAAGGTGCTGAGCGATTACGTCAAGAATCCCAAGGACACCACAATTGTGCACTTGTCGCTTGACTATTACAACACATCGTCGCAGATATGGATTTACAACATCCTCAAAGAACTCAACAAGATTAACGACATCCCGGGCAAGGAGTTGAAAATCACGTGGTTTTACAGCGACAGCGACCTTCTCGACGCGGGCAAGGACTTCCGCAACGTCTCCAAGGTGCCCATCGAGCTCAAAGAGGCTAAGGGCGGCTTCGACGACGGCCTCGACGAGGAAATTTAGCGTTACTCCCCTACCCTACTATTTATTAACTGCCTGATGGACAATTTTGAACAGCGGCTCTCGCAGGAGAAAAAGGTACATTGGACGTGGCTCATTGCGCTCACGCTCGCGCTCATCATTGTATGGATAGTGCGCAACGTACTGCACGCCAACGTCCTGATAGACAATCCATACGTCGTGATGACTATGGAATACATCTGTATGTTTGGGACGGGATTTGCGATTTGGTACGGTTACCATACTTATAATAATACCGCCCGCATCCTCAAACCCAAGGATAATCTCGAAGAAAAGCAGCAGCATTTCGTTGCCGCCAAGCGTTTCCAAAACAAACTCATCTACATCGCCTATATAGTTGACATCATAGCCCTCGCCCTCACCTTCAAGGAGCAATGCGCATACGTGAGCGTAATCACCGCGATATTCTGCGCCATCGGCTTCCCCACATTGGAACGCTTCGAAAACGACTTCATCGAACCCGAATACGACGACGAACAGTTCGAGCCGGAGTTCGGCAAGCAGCATCAGAACGATATAAAGGAGAGATTTGAAGAGGAACGAGGAGAGAGGAAAGAATAATTCTTTTTTTGCATTTGTCGAAAAAGTTGTTATCTTTGCCACGGAGAGTAAAATAATTTAGACGGCTATGGAAGAAATGTGCTATACATACGACTATTTTATCAGCTACCGACGCAAATGCGGCGGTAAATTATCCGCATTGTGGATAAAAGGAATACTATGCAAATACGGCAAAAGGGTGTTCCTTGATCTTGATGATATGGTTATGGGAAATTTCCATAGGCAAATTAATCATTCAATATCCAAATCTGAAACCGTGATTTTGATATTGAATGAGGATTCGTGGCGGTCTAATGAAATCGACACCTATTATTATGAGATAATTCAAGCGGTTCAGGAAAATAAAAACATTTTGCCCGTGGAATTTGCGGACAATATATTGAGCAATGTCCCTGAATGTTTGCAGAAGGAATTGGGAGACTACGTATTGTCTGACGAACATAAAATTAAATTTGAACATCAGACATTTGAACAAGATTTGTGTCGTGTATTAGGCATTTTATACAAGCCCGACAGCCGTATCGAAAAACTTCCAACTTTTTCGATGCCGTTCCAAATAGAAGACCTTATCAAGCGCGACGAAAAGGTTGACGCGCTTTGTGAAGAAATAATAAAACATCGCATCTTTAATCTTGTGGGCATCGGCGGAATTGGAAAAACTACGCTCTCTTACCTCTTGACAGAGAGATACAAAACTCAGTTTAGCAACATCGCATACGTGGTTGTTAACGGCAACATCAAGGAGGATTGCGTATCGCAAATTAATGATAATACATTGAAATTTAATTTTGCGCAGAACGAAACGACAGAAGATAAATACAAAAAGATTATTTCCTTTATGGGCGACAACTATAAAACGGGAAACAATCTTTTGATTTTGGACGTTAACGAAACGGCGGAGAGAAGTGCAAATGAAAAATTTGTAGAAGAAATAAAAAAATTCCCGGACAATTGGCGTATCTTGATCCTTTCGCGTGAAAACTTTGGTTCGTTCCCATCAAAAAATATAAATGATGAGGATGACAATGAATTTTTAAAAAAACTCTTTTTAAGCAAGGTGGGCGCGAGGTACAATAACTTCGATTTCGACCGATTGTTTAAACTGATATGGTACAATTCGCTTTTGGCGGAGCAACTCGGCTTTTATTTGAAATATTTGCCTGTTCAAACATTTGACGAAATCAAAAACATACTTTGCAAAGACATACTTGACGAAGATATTGAAGGTGTCAATGCATTAGGACGCCAAAAAAAGCTTAAAGAATTTTTGAAGAACCTTATTAAAATTCAGGATTTTAACGAGGAGCAACAAAAACTCTTGCGTCATTTTGTTTTGTGGGAGAGCAAGTTTATTGGATACAATATAATTTGCGATTTGCTCAAAGACGTTTGCGAAAATATTAACAAGACATTGGTATCTCTTGCCAAACGTTCAATTCTTAGTTTCGACGAAACCAAATCCGCCTACAAACTCCACGGCTTATTGGCGGATTCGTTGCGCGAACAGATACGTTACAAAACAAAATTACGATACATATTTAGACAATATTGAAAGAATTGAAGTCTATAACTTCCGCGAATTTTTGCCGTTTGCCGATTGCATAGGCAATAGTTTGTGCGAATATGAGATAACAACGAGGGTTGCTTTCTTAAATAGTACGGCTATTAAATTTCGTGACACTTGGAAAACGGATTATGCGAAAAGACTATATGAAAAGTGTATAGAAATTTCGGAAACAAAACTAAAAATCGAGCCGAAGGACGTTGATCGTTTGAAGGATTTGTCATACGCATACAATAATCTTGCTAATTTGCAGAATGACCAATTAAACGACTATAAATCAGCCGAAAATAATTATAACAAGGCAATAGAAATAGACAAAAGAATACTTCAAATCTCTGATACTCTGAAATATCAAAATTCTTTTGCAACGAAATACAACAACCTCGCTGTTTTTCAGAAGAACCATCTGAACGATCCAACATCCGCCGAAACTAATTACAAAGAAGCAATAAAAATACAAGAAAAAATTACCCAACAATCAGACGACCCCGAATATCTTAACTATTTGGCACGTACATACTACAACCTTGCGAATTTGCAGGATGACAGTAACGATTCTGCCTCCGCCGAAGATAATTACAACAATGCAATAGAAATTGGGGAACGAATAAGAAAAACGGACAATCCAAAAGCCGATTATTTGTATCAGTTGGCAGCCGCATACGGCAACCTTGCTGTTATGCAAAAGAATCGAGAGGATTACGAGGCTGCAAAAGTGAATGTTGAAGAAGTAATAAAAATAGTGGATAGAATCAAATATGAAAATATTGAATACTTGGTTTTCTGGATGTTCTCAAAATATAAGCTTGCAGATATTCTTATTGCAACTGGCAATCCTGATGCTGCGAGGGTAATTATTAACGATATAAAACCGATTGCCGAGGATAGTCTCGAAGATTTTCCGAATTATGGTAAATTGAAACAGGTGTATGGTTGGATAAAGGATACGGAATCCAAATTGAATCAATAATGCCACCGCACCACCGTAGGGACGCGGCGCGCCACGTCCCTACAAACCGTGTTCGCACAATCGCGTATCAATAATGCTGAAATATTTTTTGCAACCGCCACCGTCCGTAGAGACGATGTGCACATCGTCTCTACAAAACCGCGTTCGCAAAACCGCGGACGGATGGAGGTGTCGTTCAATAGTGCGTCCTTCAACTTAGACAAATCGGAATTGAAATATTTTTTTGCATTTGACGGAAAAGTTGTTATCTTTGTCGCGGAGACTAAAATAATATAGGCAAAATGTATAAATACGACTATTTCATCAGCTACCGACGCAAATGCGGCGGCGCATTGGAGGCGCGGCACGTGAAGTCTATATTGTGCAAGTACGGCAAAACGGCTTTCCTTGATGTTGACGACATCAAAGCAGGCTATGAATATGAGCCGCAGATTTACTCCGCCATCGAAAACTCCAAGGATTTTATTTTGATTCTTAATGAGGAATCGTGGAGAGAAAAAGAAACAATTGACATTTACTACAACGAAATCATTAAAATCACAAAGCAAGACGGCAAAATTGTCCCGATAGAATTTGCAAAAGATGTTTTGAAATCAATACCGGATGGTGAGGGTTGTGTTTTGTATAAGCAGTTAAATAGAAACATCAAAAAAATTGAAAAGATAACTTACAGCCACGATGAACATTTTCTGTTTGAAAAGTTGCTTTGCGATAAGTTAGGTCTCCCCTACTCCCCCGGCAGCCAAATCGAAAATCTTCCACTCTTCTCGATGCCGTTTGATATTGAAGAAGACGACCTTATCAAGCGTGATGAAAGGGTTAAGGCTCTGTCTGACGAAGTAATCAGTCATCGTGTCTTCAATCTTGTGGGCATCGGCGGTAGTGGAAAAACTACGCTCACTTATCTTTTGACGGACAAATACAAAAATTTTTTCAATAATATTGCATACGTCGTTGTCAATGGCAATATTAAAGAGGATTTTGTGGCGCAGATTAATACGACATTGGAGTTTGATTTTGCGCCAAACGTTCCTATTGACGCCAAATACAATGAGATTATTTCCTTTATGGACCAATACAAAACGGGAAACAATCTTTTGATTTTGGACGTTAACGAAACGGCGGATAAAACTGCAATCGAGGATTACGCAAAGAAACTCAAAAACAACAAGTTGCCTATAAACAAAATATATCCGAACAATTGGAATATTTTGGTTCTGTCGCGTGAGAAATTTGGTGATTTTCAGAGCGTAGATTTGAGCGATGACGTTGACAAAGAGTTTTTGAAAGAGTTGTTTTTGAAGAAGGCGGGCATAAGC
>JAEEGK010030575.1_pt1 | contig 10665 bp, 8 predicted proteins | sample 8958771 | NCBI WGS metagenome assembly JAEEGK01 (sample SAMN16246547, study PRJNA631951) | gut metagenome | biome: gut microbiome; feature: rumen; material: SC-attached | host: Bos | place: Iran: Karaj | collected 2018-10 | reverse complement strand
CCTACGTAAGTAATATCGTGAGAAGTAATTTTATCAAACTTAATTTTGAGTTTGGCATCATCGCCGCTTGTATTATGCTTTTGTAAGATTGAATAAGCAATTGTCTTTTTGCTGCCATCTGCACTTCCAGCCGCGGCCGGAGTGAGCTTTCCATTTTGGTAAATAGCACCAGTGTCCCAAAGTTTCATATTTTTTTCCTTATTATTTGATTCTATCTATAATATCATACTTTTCAATATGTTGGAATACACAAAAACACACCACTTATCGCTCAAATCTACCACTTATCCCCCAAAATAACACTTGCGCCACGCCCTGTGCTATAGTCACAACCATGAAAAGAACAGTAATAGCTTTAGTTTTGGTCGCAATTATTTGCAGTGTTGGGTTTGCAGAAGAAACTGATACTTCTAAAATTAAATACCGCATAACAAACGGAGGTTTCTGGACAAGTGGACAGGACTTTTGCGGAGGCTTTGGCGAGTTTGGAATTAACTGTCTGCCGGAGGAAAAAAACTTTGTTTTGCGCGACTGCATTTACTGCCAGGGAAGCGGAGGTACAAACTTTGTCGAATTTGGAGGCGACAGCAGACTACCTGCAGGAAAAAACAAACAGGCCCTCAAGGACTTTTCAAGATCAAGCCCAGTGCTTACAATAGGATACAGGAGCATGCGTTAATGAAAACACAAATCAAAATAGAAAGCTGCGAAACTCCTTACTGCGTCATTCACACAGCAAGCGAAACACAGGGCATAAAGGACATCGCAGAAAAAATCAGCCGGATGGATCAAACCGGACGCAACACAATCCTTAACGGATGGGACGGCGACTACTGCATCCAGGTAAAGCAGGCAGACATCTACCGCATCTACAGCATGGACAAAAAAGTGTACATGGATGCAGCTGCAGACGGCCAGGAAGAAACCCTGCTTGTAAAAATGCGGCTCTATGAATTCGAAGAACTTGCCCAGAAATGCGGCTGGACCGACTTCATCAGAATTTCAAACACAGACATTGTAAACTTTTCCAGGGTAACAAAGCTGGACATGTCCTTTAGCGGTATTGTCAAGGTAAACTTTACAAATGGAACAGATACAATGGTATCGCGAAGATACATGAACAAAATCAAAGAACAGCTTAATCTTGTAAGGAGAAAGAACAATGAAAACAATTAACAAAATTCTTAAACGCGCAGTACTTGGCTTCATTTATGGAGTATTTATAGGACAGACCATTCTTATTTTAGAAAGCCTTATGGTGGGTGACGGCAACTTTTACTCAGTGAGTACCTATCTGGTAAATCACACAAGTACAAGAATTGCCGCCGTAATAATTCAGTACTTAATAAGCGGCATCATAGGTCTTAGCTTTGCAGCCTCTACCGTGATTTTTGAAATGGACCGCTGGAGCATTCTTGGCCAGACAGCCCTTCACTTTGTAATCAATTCCATAGTGATGTACGCAGCGGGCTTCCTCTGCGGCTGGTTTCCGCACACCGTTGCCAGCACCTTAATCTGGTTCGGCGTATTCATCGTAGTCTACCTCATCTTCTGGTTTGCCTTTACCATGTACTACAAAAAGAAGACACAGGAGATTAATAAGGTATTATAAAGTAAGATCCAAAACCGGATTATAAGGATTACATCTGGCCAGCCCAATCTGCACAGCGAACCCAGATGTAATCCTTTTTGCATTTTTCAAAAACTCCATCCCCTTTTCAAACCCTTCATGCGTAAGTTTTACCCCCAGCGCCACATGCGGCACCCAGTTTCCCGGAAGGTAGTTACGGTTATCAGCCGGTTCAAAATGCGGCAGGAACAACTCGTGCAGCTGCTCGTTCAAATGGCAAAGCGCAGCACGGCACTCATCCTCCGGTTTTAAGAAAATCACCTTATCCAAAAAGTTATCCGGCCCGGCAAAGCTAATTGGAAAATCCTGTCCGGCAAGTTCATCTTTTACAGCGCCCACAAAATCCCCAAACAACGCCTCAAGCTTTTGCAGCTGGGCATCCTCTGCATGAAACATCCCCAGCGTAAGATGCGGAGGCACAGAGTTTGCAATCATATAGTCATTGGCGGTAACGGCAGCAAGGTCGGAAGTGAGCGTGCGGATTTGTTTAGTAACGGCATCGTCAAAATAAAGAGTGATGGCGTAGGTTATAGAATCTTGATTTTTCATTAACGGATCTCCCAACATTCATTTTTGTTTAAACAGATACGACAATGTTAGAAATTATGTTAAAAAATACGATTTTTTTATCATAATAATCTTGTCATGTATATTTTTTCAATATTTTTATACATGATAAACATCTCATATATAAAAATTTGAATTTTTTATACATATCATTTATATAAATCAGCTTGATTTATGAATAAATCCACTAATTGCTTATTTATATAATAGTTGCTTTTCCAAATTTTAACCTTTTCAACAAGCTTCAAAGAAACAAGTTCTTCAAGATACTTTGTAGCAGTAAGCCTTGAAACATCCAAATCACGCATAATGTATTCAATCTTAGTATATGGATGACGGAAAAGATTATTTAAAAGCTCATGATTATATTTTGAGCCAAACAAAGGTTTTAGCTTCTTTTTGTACTCCTGCATAAGCTTATTTATTTCATTAATCAAAACAACAGTTTCCTTCGCAGTTAGTTCAATACCTTTCAGCATGAATAAAATCCAGTTTTCCCAATCAGTTTCATTATCTGGTGAATTATCTCTTATCTTCTGAATCAACTTATAATATTCGCCTTTGTTATGATTTATATAACGGCTAAGATAGAGAATTGGCAAATCAAGTAAATCGTTTGCAACAAGATACAAAATGTTGATTATACGGCCAGTCCTACCGTTTCCATCATAAAAAGGATGAATACTTTCAAACTGATGATGAATAATCGGAAGTTTTACAAGAGGGTCTAAGTCGCAGATTGTACTATCATTAATAAACCGTTCCAGATTAGTCATCAATCGCTCAATTTCATCTTTTGTCTGTGGCGGAGTGTACACAGTTTCATTTTTACTATTTTTCAATGCAGTTCCCGGTACAGCACGAAATCCGGCAGTATTTTCTTCAAGTTCCTGCTGAATCTGTTTTATTACAGCATTTGTCAAAAGCTTATTCTTGCGAACTAAATCAAAACCTGTATGCATGGCTTGTCTGTAACGGATAACTTCTTTTTGAGCAGTTTTTGTTACAGTTTCCTTTAAGTCCAAGTCAGCCTTGTAGAGTTCATCCTGCGTTGTTACAATATTTTCAACTTCGGAACTATCTTTAGCTTCCTGCAAGACAAGCGTATTCAGCAAAATAGTCTCATTCGGAATCGTTTTAGCAACACCTTTCAACTCAGCAAGTGCACGAGAAGCAAGAGTAAGCTGCTTGAAAATCGCAACAGATTCAAATTTGAACGAAAGCGGTAAATCTAGGATCTGGTAAGATATAATTTTCATTTTACATTACCCCCTTATAAACTCAACAGGAATAAAATCCTTTGCGTGCTTTTTATATTTGGCAAACTGACGCCAGTCTAACATTCCAAAATGCTGAAGCATTCCAAGTGCAACAGGAACAGAAACACCAGATTTTTCGCTCAAAATGGAAAGACGAGCTGCATTCAAATAATTTCCAAACTGCTGCCCCAGCAAAAGAACAATTTCCTGATTAAGATAAACTCCCGCCAGTTCATCGGCTTCTTTTTCTCTGTCCGATTCCGCCTTTTCATCAAGATTATCAAGAATAGGCTGCTTTAGGAATTTATAATGTTTAAGAATATGCGCAATTTCATGAGCAACAACAAACCAAAAATTATCAATCCTGTCATAGCGTCCGGTATAAACTACAAAAGGATTCTTATTGCAGACAAAAGCAGCCCCGTCAAGATAAGTTTTCTGCAAATGGCTCAGAACAAAAAAACCAACCCCGCAGGAATTCAAATCAGCAATAAACTGAGTAACGCCATTTTCGCGACGTGTATAATCATAAAGATTGGCTGCAAGATTAGACAACTTTTTCTTATTATATTCAGGCAGATTAAAGGTTCCGGCATTTAATTTTGCATATTCAAACCAGGTCTTGCTGTACCACAAAGTATAATCATAATCAAACTTTTTCTGGCGTGCACAGAACTTATAGTCACCCTTATAGTCATCTTCCGGAATAGTCTTTTTATTAAAAACCCTCATACATTCATTTTCAATACCTTCAAGAGTTTCAACATCATATAAAAACCAACCCTTCTTTTTCATTTCGGCAACAGGCATATATTTTCGAAGCATTGCTTTTTTCGCAGTCAGTTCATTTTTATTTACGTTCTGTTCCTGGCGCTTTCTTATCTGATATTTAGCATCAACCTCAATCCAAAAATCAGCCGGCGACCCAAAAACCTTTTCAAGAGTAACTGCAGTTTCTGGAGTAATCCCCTGCTTGTTGTTAATGAGCAGATTAATTGTTTTCAAACTGAATCCCGTCACATCCGCCAGATCATTTTGAGACCATCCCAACGCATCCAGAAAATCCAGAATAAATTCGCCGGCTCCAACATTGTAAAATGGTTTTAGATTTGTTTTTACCTTATTACCCATATGGTTATAATATAAGTGCAGTTTTATAAATTGTCAAGTTAATATGTAGTAATCGGTAATATAATAATTGCATATTACTTAATATGATACATCTTAAAAATTCTTAAATATTTTTTTTACAATGCCATTCTCTGACACTTTGACCTTATATAATAAACCCCAGAAGATGCAGAAACTGCAGGGAGACTTTTATGTTTGAACTTATTATTCTTATTACCTTTATGTTGTGGTGTGTTTTTGGATTCCTTCTTTTGAAGGCTACAAGATGGAATTATATTAAAATTGCTGTGGGGAAGATTAAGGAATAAAAAAAAGGGGCGCATGCCCCTCGCTTCAACCGGCTTTCGCCGTTTTACGCTACCCCCTCGCCTAGGGGCGCTGCCCCTAAGACCCCATCACTCCGCGATGATTATGAAGCATTCCTTTAGATATTACGTGAGGATTTTGACAATCAACCCAATCCTCACGTAATTACATTATTGAAGATTGATTTTTCAGTAGAAGATTTTTTATTTTACAGTAATTCTAAAACCTTATCCAAAATAGTAACATCAGCCGGCAGCCAGTTTACAGACATAAGATTTTCTTTAGTGAGCCATGCTGCGTTTTCGTGTTCAAGTAATTCAAGTTTGCCACTAATCACTGTGCATGCATAACAACGCATAGAAAGATGAAAGTTTGGATAGTCGTATTCTATTGTACCAACATAATCTCCAACTTTAATTTCTGTTGCAAGTTCTTCACGGATTTCTCTGGCGAGAGCTGCTTCTGGAGCTTCCCCCTCTTCTACTTTACCACCAGGGAATTCCCAACCATCTTTAAAATCCCCATACCCGCGTTGTGTTGCAAAAACTTGTTTTGTTCCATCAGGTGAATCTTTTAAGATTATTGCGGCTACTACGTTTATTGTTTTCATATTTATTCATTATCCTCTATTTCTACAAATTTTTCATTAGTCATAAAATCTTCAAATAAATCTTGTGGTAATTCATTTTCCAATGCAAAAACCATTGTTATAGGTTTTTCACCTTCTGCTGATTCTGGATGAGTATAAACTTTTCCTAAATAAATATATGGCTGAGGGATCTTTTCTATTTCGCTGTACTTACGAACAAATAGATGAAGATTATTATGAAGCTCGATATTATGAATAATTTCATAACCTGATCCCCGTTCTTTAATCGAATCATTAGGGCTTTGCCATTGGAATTCTTTTCTTGTCTTAAATTTGTCTTTGTAGTTGATTTCTTCACGAATATTTTCATCTTTATATAAATCAACAAAAATAAAATAATCTGGTTTACAATTTGTTATAAGACCATTACCTCTAAACGCACTTATTGAATTTTTATAATTTGAAGTAAATGCTTGCTGTTTCATTGTATAACCATGATATAGTTTAAGGAAAGGGAATCCATAATCTTCTCGTCCAAATTCTTCTGTATATCTAACCTGGGCATAATGAATAATATCGTTTACCCATAATTTAAAGATTTGAGACTTTGTATTTGTTTCCAACTCAGTAATAAATTCTTTATTAAATGAAATCTTATTATTCTCAAATACACAAAATCCTTTTTGATATTTCTGTGTATCCGCAGGATCAGAATGTTTTCCACTTAGTATTTCACACGCATGTATCAAATTATTTGAATGCTCTATATCTACATATTTACGAATTTCTTCAAAGATTTTGATTGTTGTTGTTGAATAATCTTTTGAATTTAAAAGCGTATTCAAAATACACCATTCATCAATTCGTATGGCAGGTAGCAAAGTTGAAATAAACTTTATAAATTGATTAAAAGCTTCAACTTGCAAAACTTGTATTAAATCTTGTGTGTTTTCTGTATCAACTTCTGTTATAAAATGAATATAACTTGGAATTAAATTATGTGTCTTTCGACTTTTGATTTTACAGAAATTCATAGGCTCAATATTTAATCCAGGTTTTAAGAAATCTGTAAGAAACGGAACCTTATTGTCACAGTTTAATCGTTTGAAAGTAAAATACTCTTCTGACATATTAACCATTGTCATAAATCTCTCTTTTTCCAACTGTTTAAGAATCTGTTCTTTGATAATTGGATCCATATGAATAAATGCATTTGGTAAATCTTTAAAATCTTCTTTTACCTGTTTCTGAAGTTTTCTCTTATTAGTTCCAGCTTTACCATTAAATGCAACTGCCAGCAAGAAAGATTTTTGATAATTGCCGACAAAATCCAAAACTGTAAGAAATTCTTTATTCTCCAATTTTCTTAAACCTCGACCTAACTGTTGAATAAATACGATTGCAGACTGAGTTGGACGAAGCATAAGAATTGTATTAACAGAAGGAATATCAACACCTTCATTAAAGATATTAACTGTAAAAATATAACTTAATTCATCATTATCATTTTCAAGTTTATCTATAAAGAATTGTCTTCTTTCTGAATCATCATCAGTTCCATTTAAGGAAATTGCTTTACCTTTTCCAAGTCTTTTATTAAACTCTTCTGCCATATAATCGGCATGTTCAACGGTGGCACAGAAACCAAGAACCTTTGCTTTTTTACCATCATGACCATAGTACTGCATTTTTTCTATGACATAATCTACACGATTTCCAATTGCCAGCATCTTAGCAACTTCATCAAGATACCCTTCTTCGCCTGGTTTCTTTTTTAGTTTTGTATAATCTACACCTTCTACATCGGAGAGTGCAAAATAGTTAAATGGACATACAAGTTCATATTTCAAAGCATCTCTAAGTCTTATTTCAACAGCTACGTGATTATCAAAAACAGAAAAAACATCTCCATTCATACGCTCTGGAGTTGCAGTAAGTCCTAATAAAAACTTAGGTTTAAACCAATTCAAAACCTTTTGATTTCCAGGTGCTACAGCATGATGCGCTTCATCAAGAATGATGTAATCAAATTCATCTTTTTTGAATTCTTCGTAATGACGTATTAATGTATTTGTTGAAGCAAAAACATATTTACAATCCGAAACTTTTTCCGAACCATTATAAAATCCAAAATGTGAATCATCTTCTAATAGTAATTGTTTAAATGATTCACATGATTTTTCAAGAATATTATCTCGGTGAACAATAAATAACATATGTTTTGGTTTAAACTGCATTACATCAAATGCGGCCATATATGTTTTTCCAGAACCTGTAGCTGCAACTGCAAGAGCCTTATCTACTCCTGATTCACGTAATTTGGCAAGATTAGCAATTGCTTCCTGTTGCATTCTGTTTGGTTTTATAACTTCGTCATTTGTTTTTTTATTGTTTTTATATGCAAAGAAGTTATGTTTTCTAGCTTCTCGAATCTGATTTTGAGCAGCTCTATTCTTTACTAAATAATCTCGATATGCAATTAAGAAATCGTCACTATATTCAGTTGCAAAAGGACTATTCCATAATTCGTTAAATTCGTCTAAAACAGATTTTGCAAAAGTACCAGGTTCATGGTTTTCTGGTAAACAGTTTTCTGATTGTAATAAGTTCCATTCTTGATTTGTTTTTAGAGCCCGTTGAGTGATATTTGAACTACCAATAATAATTGTCCACTGTTCGTTTTGCTGGAATAGATAACCTTTTGTATGAAAGCCATCTCTTTCTGATTTAGGGACATAAACTTTTAATTCAATATTCGTAAAAGAATGAATCTTTTGTAATACTTCTGGAGTAGTAAAATCTTCATAAGTTGTTGTTAATATTTGACCTTTTATATTTCTTTTTTGTAATTCTTCAAATAGGGGGAAGAAGTTCTGAATACCACCCCAAGAAATGAAAGCTACACTCATTTTGAATTCTGAACATTTTCTTAAATTTTCTACAAGACTATCAAAAAAAGTTCTATCTTCTTTGTTTGCAATAAATTGTGTAACTTCCATAATTGCAGCTTACCAGGAATTTTGAAAAAGGACCAGGGGCAAATTTTAAAAAACTACGTATAAAAATATCTTTTTGACAATTCTTATACGTAATTTTACTGGTTTTTAAATTCATATATTGAAAATAATTATCTATAAGTCTTTAAATACTCTTTTATTTATAGAAAATAATTCAAATTACTATAAATTCAAACAGAATATACGTATAAAAAATGATTTTTTTTTATTTTATACGTACTTTATGACATTCATTTAGCAAATCCTTAAGCTTTACTGCATTTCTTGCTCCACTTCCATTTGGGTGATTATTGAAAAACACAACAGGACGTTTGCCTGTGAGGACGGCGGTTTGAATTACAGGGACGAATTGGGAAAGTTCGGTGTCGGTGTAGTCGTAGGTGTAGCGGGAGCTGGCGTTTTGTGTGGTTGAACTGGCGTACCAGGCGGTGGAGTTGCGGCCATGGAGGCGTAAATAGAATAATGGAGCGCTGGATGGTGAAGGTGGCCCTTCGACTGGCTCAGGGACCACGAGGTTTGCACGCTCCACTAAAGCATTATTCGGCAAATATTTTAATTCCGGCATGTCGCAATAACACAGGCTTGCACCACGGGACTCAAGGCCTTCCAGAACAGACTCTTTTATCCACTCTATATGACGGAACTCTATAACTAGGGGCAGACTGCCAAAGGTCTCTATCAATTTTGCCAGATAAACTCTGTTTTCCGGGGTGTAGTGAAAGCTCTGGGGAAACTGAAAAAGCACTGCGCACAGGCTGGACTTTTGTGCCAGAGGGGAAACTGCCTGAATAAACTGAGCAGCGTTCTGATTCCAGTCTGCCCCTACTTCGTGTGTGAGTAATCTGTTTGCCTTTACACTGAACTGCAGCTGTCCCTCACTCCGCTCCCAAAAGGATAAAAGGCGGTCGGCGGTGGGCATGTTGTAAAAGGTGTTGTTCAATTCCAGGGCGTTGAATTGGGTGGCATAATATGGGAGAAAATCTTTTCTTTTTAGATCCTGCGGGTAAAAAACGCCCTTCCATTCGGGGTAGTCGTAGCCGCTGGTGCCAATCAAAAGTTCTGACATGCCATTATTATATATTCATTTTTGAAAAAAAGCATTATTATAAAAGTATGACACTCAAAGATTTACCTATTGGAACGGCATCGCAAATTGTTAAGGTTGGCGGGAATGGGGAGCTGCGCCAGCACTTTCTGGACATGGGAATTATTCCCGGAACTGTAATTACTAAAATTAAAACTGCGCCTATGGGAGACCCGGTTGAATTTGACGTTAGCGGATATGAGCTTACCATGAGGCTTGAGGATGCGGGGAAGATTGAAGTGGGCGATGTCCCTGCTGATAGCGCCCCTTCGACAGGCTCAGGGACCCCGGACCACCCTTCGACAAGCTCAGGGACCACAAAGCACCCGGGTCTTGGTGAAGGTGGTAAGTTTCATGCTAAGAACGACGGGGATCCGCTGCCGGATGATACAATTCTTACTTATGCTCTTGTAGGAAATCAGAACTGTGGAAAAACTACGCTTTTTAATCAGCTTACGGGGGCTAACCAGCATGTGGGAAATTTCCCTGGTGTTACTGTAGACCGAAAGGATGGTGCAATCCGCGGGCATGCAAATACTCTTGTTACAGACCTGCCGGGAATTTATTCTATGTCGCCCTACTCTAGCGAAGAAATTATTTCGCGCAATTTTGTTTTGAATGAAAAGCCGCGCGGAATTATAAACATAGTAGACGCAACTAACATTGAGCGAAACCTTTACCTTACCATGCAGCTGCTCGAAATGGACGTACCTATGGTAATTGCCCTGAACATGATGGACGAGGTTACAGGCAACGGCGGTTCAATTGATGTAAACAAAATGGAGGAGCTGCTTGGCGTTCCTGTTGTCCCTATTTCTGCGGCTAAAAATCAGGGTGTTGATGAGCTTGTAAAGCATGCGGTCCATGTTGCGCACTTTCAGGAAAAGCCGCTACGTCAGGATTTTTGTGATATGAATCAAAGCGGAGGTGCTGTTCACCGTGCACTCCATGCGGTAATTCACCTGATTGCAGACCATGCAGAAAAGGTTGGAGTTCCTGTCCGTTTTGCGGCATCCAAGCTGCTCGAAGGCGACAAGCGCATTGTTCACCAGCTTGATCTTGACCTTAATGAAAAAGAAACC
>JAEEGK010030571.1_pt1 | contig 10667 bp, 9 predicted proteins | sample 8958771 | NCBI WGS metagenome assembly JAEEGK01 (sample SAMN16246547, study PRJNA631951) | gut metagenome | biome: gut microbiome; feature: rumen; material: SC-attached | host: Bos | place: Iran: Karaj | collected 2018-10 | reverse complement strand
CATCTTTGATGGTTATGGCGTCGTTAAGACACAAAAGACATCTTCTAATGAAGATGGTATGGACAAGACCATTGAAGAAGCTAAGAACTTCAATTTCACAGGTATGTGCTTTGTTAACTTAGTTGAATTCGATAGTGAATATGGCCACAGAAGAAATCCAATTGGTTATGGCGAATGTTTAGAAGCTTTCGATAAACGTTTAGCAGAACTCGAAAAAGTTCTTAAAGATGATGACTTGGTTATCGTTACAGCGGACCACGGAAACGATCCAACCTGGTACGGCACAGATCATACAAGAGAAAAGATTCCTCTATTAATGTTCTCTAAATCCATTAAGAACGGCCGCTACTTAGATGAAAGAACAACATTCGGTGATATCGGCGCAACCATCTTAAAGAACTTTGGATTAGAAAAACCTGAAAATCTATTAGGTGAACCAATCGAAGAATTATTTGAATAAAATTTATTTCAAAGAAATAAGCTGCTTCGGCAGCTTTTTTTATGCGAAAAAAAGTAGTGGAACCCCCTAACGAAGTATATAGGAGGGTTTTTATGGAAAAGTTTAAAACCGAGAAAAACATTTTTGCTGATTATGGCAGTAAATTAGCTCTGAGACAAAACGGTATGAGAGAGCAATTAGACTGGATAAGACGCCAGCTGGAGTATTTTTCCTTTGCGGAGAAGTATTCATTAAGGTACGACCTCAAACAAGGCGAGATTTATGAGTTTGACTGGGGTCTCAATGTAAACGCTGAATTCTCAAACAGACATTATGGAGTTGTTATGGTCGACTCAGATATCTTCAATCCATTAGTGACAATCTGTCCGCTCAAAACTAATCATGGAACAATGTGTCCAAGAAGTGATGTGGACCTCGGGATCATTGATTGCCTGAACACAAGTAAGTCAACATTAGCAGTCGTAAATCAAGTGAGAACGATGGATAAGTTGAGACTCTACACGAAGAGAATTATTGGAGTTAAAACAGACTCATTATGTGACTCAAATTGTGAAGAAGAATATACAATAATGAGGTTAGAAAAATACAAATTTGAGATGATTCAAAAAGCCTATTTTGAGTATCTTAATGGGAAACTTGGCAACATGTGAGAGCGGTGAATTAGTAGCAAATTAGTACATTTTATTGTAGATGGACCTAGTTGAAATGTGTGGAAAAGTCGACCTTTCAACCTGTGGATTCGCTTGTTGATAATTTAGAAAAATGACCGAAAAACCTTATTGTAGATATTTAGAATTAATAAATGGTTAACATAATGACTATTATGCGAAGTTGCTATATTTTAGCTATTTTGTTGTGGAAGTGGCAAAAAGAAAAGAGAGCGTCATCTGCTCCCTCATCTTTAATTGATCTATCTGTTAACCCAAATATTGTTGGAAACATTTATAGGTTAATCGATTATTTATGTCTTTTTCCTTACTTAATAAGAAATCCTTATTGGCTTGAAGAACGATTTTGAAGCCTTGTTCAGCATTGTCCTTCATGGCTTTTATCAAGTCACTTGAGTCAAAGCCTCTTGTTGGTTCAATCTTGTCTGCGGCGTAAATAATCTTAGCGAGCAAACACATATTTTCGTTTCCTGTTGAATGGAATTCGATGGCCTCAATGATGTCTTTGTCTTTAATGCCAAACATTTCTTGGGCCAAATGAGCGCCAGCAAACTGATGATAAGCAAACTTTGGGATATCCGCATACTCTGGATAATACTTTTTAGTGAGTTCGTACTGTTTATCTTCAGCTATATCTTTACCGATATCATGGAAAAGACCAGCCACAAAGGCTTTTAATGGTTCATCTAAGTTATTTGCTTTTGCGATTTCGTAAGCTGTCTTAGCGACGCTCTTAGAATGAGACAAACGGTGAGGCGTCAAAATGAAGTTGAGGTCCACCATTCCTTTATATAAATCATGTTCTACTATGTAGAAAAGAACTTCATCTGGTAATTCGAAGGATTTGAGTTCCCTAATATCCGTGCTTGAAACCTCGATTCCACTACCTTCAATTCTTTGCATATGGAATCTTTCTATGTTCTCACTTTTAACTTCATAGCCTGGTCTTGTATAAAATACAAGTTGTGCTAGTTCAGATATAGTCTTAGCCTCTTTCCATCTGTGGAATTCATTAACTTGATCCACTCCAATGAGATAAAAGAGTTTATCGTTTGGATATTTTTCTTTGAAATATAGAACGGTATCGATGGAATAATTCACATCTTTACCACTATTGAGTTCAAATTCATCTATCGAAAGATGTTCTTTACCTTCGATGGCGAGTCTTAACATATTCATTTTGTCCTTAACAGGCGCCGAAACTTCTTTCCATACTGAAATACGTGCCGGAACGAAGATTACTTCTCCATCAAGTTCTTTTGCGGCTTTTAACGCCATGTTTATATGCCCGTTATGAACGGGATCGAATGCACCACCGAAAATTATTCTGTTCATTTACTTCTGAAGCTTAATCTTATGGTTGTCTTTGCTATAGCGATATAAAACAATAACACGACCCACCACTTGAACTAATTCAGCATTAAGTCTGCTAGATAAATCTAGAGCAAGTTCCATAATTGGACTTGTAACAGCTTTCATGACATCGATTTTAATTAATTCACGAGCGGTTAATGCTTTATCGAGCATTGCTACAACTGTATCGCTGATTTCGTTTTTACCAACTTGATACTTTGTATCTAATGTACTCGCTAAACCTTTTAATTGTCTTTTTTGATTTGCAGTTAACATATTTATTACCTTAATTTACCTAATGATTCCTTAAGAGCGGATCCCTTTGGGAACATCACTCTAATGACTTGGCCTTTGGCCACGAAGGAAATCCAACCTAAACCTTCAACGGAAATATCATGGACTTTGCCATCGTTTTCCATTGTGTATTCGAAGAAGTCGTAATCACGGAAGTTATCAATTCTTTCACTGACTGGTCTCAAATAACGCTTTCTATTGTTTTCTTCTAAGAAGTCATTCACTTTGCTTGCGGAAATTTTCTTAATTTCCACACCTTCCGCACAGTAGAACTTAATCGCTGTTGGTTTTCCAGAGAAGAGTTCAAAGTACGCTAATGAACCAGCAACTAATGCGTCACCCTTCACTAATGTACGATAATGTGTTTCCACTTTTCTTCTTGGAATAATTAATTTTTGGACTTCTTTCTCAACTTTGCCCACTACGGATGTGGCTAATGAGAAACCTGGAAGTTCGTATAAGAATGAAGAATTAGTGAGAGGAATACTCATAACTTTCACATTTGTGCCACGATAACTTTCAGTTTTGATAGGCCATTTTGTTTTATTTTCATAGTGTTTTAACATTTTGTTAATTAACACTGTTTTACCTGAACTCTTGGAGCCGATTAAATAAATATCATGTGCCTTACGAGCGGAGTTGAATTTCTTCATCAAGGCTTCGATATCAACATCACTTTCGCTTCCGAGAATGCTGACGGAGTCTGGTTTGATGCCAACTTCTTCAAAGCGTTCTTCAAGGAATTGCGCTAATGTTTCATCTTTGATGACATTTGAGAATAAGTCTCTATGTGTGCCGATAACTGCGACGTTAAGGCGTTTAATCTTTTTAATAATGTCTGGATTTAATGTTCCATTAAATGTGAACAAATCGACAACATAAATAATGTATGCATCTGTGGCAATGGCATCATCTAAGATCTTTGCGGTTTGTTTATCGATGTTTTGTTCAAGAGCACCTGTATTAATGCTCTTCATTTCATCGAAACACTTTTGGCAGTACAAGACTTGGCTATCCCCTGTGTAGCCATCGAGTAATTCTGCTGGGACATATCCCTTTTCACTTACTTTTTTACTTTGTAAAACTGCACCGCAGTTATAACAACGTAACACTCTTCTAACTTTTCCCATAAATCGTCCTCCAACTTATTAAGTTACCCCTCTTCTTATGGTATTTTCTGATTCTTCTTCCGAAAATTCTGTTGAAACGCGTTGTCCATTGATCTTCTTTAACAATCTTGTCGGTCAATATGACACGTATTCCCACGCTTTTTGCGGCAGCGACGTCTGTAATCATTTGATCTCCGACTAACATGACATCATCTTTTTCCCATCCGTGTTGCTTAAGGAATTTCTTAATTCTGAAGCCGAATGGTTTTGCCGCACTATTGATGTAGATGAGATTTAAGTCATTCGCGTATGTTCTAACACGCTTGCCTCTGTTATTGGAAACAATCACAGGAATGATTCCCGCCTCTTGAATCTTTCTAACGAGTTCATAAGCTTTTTCTGTCGGATGATAAAGCTTATAACTATCTAATGTGTTATCGAGATCCATTAACAAAACTTTGACATTTTGTTGTTTGAAGAAATCGATATCTATTTCATAGATAGAGTCTGCGACAGCAAAAGGAACATACTTGTTTTTCATAACTTATAATCCTATTGTAAAAGAAAAAGTCTAATATTCATAGACTTTATTATTTATATATTTATATGAAATCGCTTTTTGGAAAATGCGTTTTATATAAAACTGTTTTATAGAGAAAAACGGATGTTAGCCCAAATGCCCATTTTATTATTAAAAGCATCACCATCGGTTTTATCAACAATGATTGCATAAGCTACACAGGTAGAATCATACACAGCTGGTACATATTCTTCCTTTGCTGAATGGTATTTTGTGATTCGGAAAAATAAACAACCATTTTCAATAAAATATTTATCGTATTTGTACTCACTTGAATGACCGAATAAAACAATATACACGAGGTTGCGTGTGTTAAAGAAACTGTCATTAATATTATTTTTGAATTGGCTAGAAACTAGAGAAGGATATGAATCATATTGAGCTTTTGAAGTAATTAAAGTGACCTTGTTGACTAAAGACTCAGTTTCATCCGTTTTTTGGATTTCGCTTTCATAATCAAAGGAATGAAATGTTAATTTCTCGTTACGCTCAACGATAGGAATGTCAACGACATTAGTTTCTTTGTCTAAATAACAAACTGTAATTTTATTATCTTCAGAAAATGATTTAACTTCGACCAAGAAAGTAAAAGCATATTTCAATTGATTTTCTTTTACTTCCCAATATGGCTTAATGTTAAAAACATCCTTATTGCATTTAAATGAAAAATCTTCTTGATAGGCAAAAGATTTGCTACTTTGTTTTACAGTAATATAGCAAATGTAAGAATTACCAGAAATGAAATGATCAAGAACATACTCTTCGCAAGGTAAAAGAGTATCAGGACTTGAACTCAACCAAGTAACGTTAAAAGTAGGAAATGTATCTGGATATTGTTTTTGTGGAGTTTGCTCTTTTGGTGCGCATGAACAAAGAACCATCCCGAGCAAGAAAGTTCCGATTACGCCTATACTTTTTTTCATACACCCACATTATAAAACAAAAGCGATAAAAGAAAACCACTAAGCGGTAAACTTAATGGATTTCTTCGTAAATTGAATTATATAATAATGTACTAATAATCTACTAAATTAGATTGATAACATACATAGTATGTTTATTAGTTATCATCATCAATATCAAAGATTGAGATTTGTTCAAAGGATTTATCTTCTTTCTTTTCCTTTGCTTTTGGTTGTTCAGAAGCATTATTTTCTGTTGTTTCTTCCACAACTTTATCTTCTTCGAGAAGACTTTCTACTGGTTCATCAGATGGTTCAATTTGAACTTCTGGTTTGACCTTTTCGATAATTGGGAATGATACTGTATTCTTATCAATTCTTTCGATATCGGTGTCAAATACATAGCTAACTACAGTTCTTGCTGGAAGCTTAATGTTTGTCTTAGCGTATTTGGCTTCTGGTAATCTGAAGTCGTCCACTACAAGTTTCACGACACTGTTATCGTTGAGGTGAAGATTTAATTTCATTAAATCTGCATCCTTGTTAACTTTAACTGCGGCAAGCACTTTATGTGGATCACCTTTGAATGATGGACAGATTTCTTGTGGTTTGCCTAAGCGCGCAGTACGCGTAATCTTATTAATATCTATCACGCGCTCATGTCCTTTGTCTGTAATAATGATTGCTTTAGCTTTTTCGTCCTCGTGGGCGGCAATTAACGCTGCGGCTTGATTCTTGCCTAGTCCAGAGATAGATTTAACGCCACCGGCCTTAGAACCGAGAATTGTTAAATCGTTCTCATTGAATAAGCTTCCCATACCGTTACTTGTTAAAACAAGTAAGTTGCTGTTGCCTGTTAAAACTTGGATGCCGACAACTTCATCACCGTTGAGAAGTTTCATACATCTTGCTGGACGAGAACGTTTGAACGTTTCGATTGAGGAAACGGACATACGTTTAATTTGTCCGAAACGAGTTAAAAATGCTAAATAGACATCGTTTCTAAGTTGGTGAATTGCGATAGCTTTGATGATTTTTTCGCCAGAAGCAAATGTCACGAATGTGTTGAGGTGAATACCTTCATCTTTGAAACGATTTTCAGTGAGTTTATGCACTGGAATTACTGCATAGTTACCTAAGTTTGTAAAACAAACTAGGTAATCAGTGGTTAATGCTTGGCCGATTGCCACGACCGCATCGCCATCTTTTAAACCTGGATCTGCATCATCGCCAGAGCCTTTGTAAGACTTAATGGAGCAACGTTTTGCATAGCCATCACGTGTAACAACAACGATGGTTTCTTCCTCGGCAATAAGCTGACGCTTATCGATTGGTTTATCGTCTTCTTTTTGCTCGATTTGTGTACGCCTATCATCTCCGTATTTGGCGGAAATTTGTTTTAAGTCTTTGATTAAAACACGGTTTAATTTCGCTGGATCATTGAGAATTTCTGTGAGATTTTCAATATCTTTAACAAGTTGTTTTCTTTCGTTTTCGAGAATAACTTCATCGGTATGACTTAACTTGTATAAAGGCATTGTGACGATAGCTTCTGCTTGTTCGTTTGAGAAGCCAAAATGTTTCATCAAATTAACTTTACTATCAGCTTTATCTTTACTCTTTCTAATGATTTCCACGACTTCATTAATACAAAGCGAAGCTTTGATTAATCCTTCGACGATATGAAGTCTTGCGGAGAACTTTTCTAAGTCAAATTTGCTTTGTCTTGTAACAACATCAACTTGGTGTTCAATATAACTATCAATGAAGTCCAAAAGTGTTAATGTTTTTGGTCTACCATTGACGATTGCCACCATGTTTGCGGAATAGGATGTCACTAAAGGCGTTTTTGCCTTTAAGTATTTGAGTAAGAGATCAACTTTGGCATCTTTTTTACAATCAATAGCGATTCTAATACCTTTGTAATCAGATTCATCTCTAACTTCGATAAGTCCGCTAACGCTCTTCGCGTGGATAATTTTGTCTATTTCATAGACAAGGTCTTTTTTGACCACTTTATAAGGTATTTCTGTAATGATAATTTGTTGATTATCTTTGTTTTGGACGATTTCTGCTTTAGATCCAACTTCAATCTTTCCACGACCTGTTAAATATATATTTTTGAGGCCTTCGGATTCGTAAATAATGCCACCACCTGGGAAGTCTGGACCTTTAACGAATTCTAATAAATCTTCAGTCGTTGCGGTCTTGTGATTAATACGATAAATAGTCGCATCAATAACTTCTCTAAGGTTGTGAGGTGGGATTTCAGTTGCTAAAGCAACTGCAATACCTTCAGTACCATTAACTAATAAGTTAGGGAATCTGGATGGTAAAACGATTGGTTCGTATTCGGTATCGTCAAAGTTAAGTTGCATATCAACTGTCTTCTTTTCGATATCACGAATGAGTTCATTGGATAATTCACTTAATCTAGATTCGGTATAACGGTAAGCGGCTGGTGAGTCGCCATCGATAGAACCATTATTACCCTGAAAGTCGATTAATGGGTATCTAACTTTCCAATCTTGGCTCATTCTTGCGAGAGCTTCATAGATGGATGTATCACCATGTGGGTGGAAAGTACCCATAACCGCACCAACGGTATGAGCACACTTCTTAGTTGGTTTGTTAAAAGTGTTACCACTTTTATACATTGAGAAGATGATTCTTCTTTGAACTGGTTTTAAACCGTCTCTCACATCTGGGATAGCACGGTCTTGAATAACGTATTTAGCATAGGTGGCATATCTATCACCCATGACATCTTCAAGAGGTTCAACAGAAATCTTTTCGATGATCTCTTCAATGACTTCTTCTTTTTTCTTTGCCATTATTTGACCTCCTTCATAAATGTATCAACTTCGTTGAAGTTGACGTTCTCTTCAACCCACTTCTTTCTGCTGCTTGTATCTTTGCCCATAAGGACGCTAACACGTGAATCAGCGAGAAGAGGATCTTCAATATCAACACGGATTAAAAGTCTGGTTTTTGGATCCATGGTTGTTTCTTTTAATTGGAGAGCATCCATTTCACCAAGACCTTTATATCTGGAAACTTTATATCCAGCACCAATAACTTTCTTGGCTTGTTCTAATCCTTCATCATCCCAAGCGTATTCCTGACGCATCTTTTTGTTCTCTTCTTTATATATTCTATATAAAGGAGGTACAGCGATATAGACATGTCCAGAGGTGATTAAAGGACGCATATAGTGATAGAAGAATGTAAGTAATAATGTTTGAATGTGAGCACCATCGGTATCAGCATCGGTCATGATGATGATTTTGCCATAATGGATGTCATTAATATCAAATGATTGACCAAAACCTGCACCAATTGTGTTGATGATGGTCGCAATTTCTTCATTCTTGAGGACTGCAGTTAATGGAAGTCCATCAGTATTTAATGGTTTACCACGAAGTGGTAAGATTGCTTGGTGAATTCTATCTCTTCCTTTTTTTGCTGTTCCTCCAGCGGAATCACCTTCAACGATAAATAGTTCGTTTTTGAGATAATCCTTGGATTGAGCAGGAGTGAGTTTATCCGAGAGAATAACTTCTTGCTTATTTGCCTTTTTGCTACTTCTTGCTTCGTCTTTAGCTTTTCTAGCAGCAACACGAGCTTGTTGAGAATCGACACATTTCTTGAGAATTCTCATCGCACTTTCTTTATTCTCAGTAAGATAATAAGTAAACTTATTATAGATTAAGTTAGAGACAACAGAGTTAGCAACTGGAGTACCGAGTTTACCCTTTGTTTGTCCTTCGAATTCAAGTAATTCTTCTGGAACTTTTAAGGAAATGATTGCAGTTAATCCTTCACGGACATCACTACCTTCAAGTTTCTTTCCTTTAAGCATTCCCACCATTTCACCAAAGTCGTTAACTGCACGAGTAATACCAGTTCTAAAACCAGATTCGTGAGTACCGCCATCAATGGTTTTTACGTTATTAACGTAAGAATAAATGGTTTCGTTATAGTCTTCATAGCAATATTGAAGGGCAATTTCTGTCTCAATATTGGTAATTGGATCAACTTCAGAAAAGCTTACAACATCGATAATTGGATTCTTTTCATCGTTGAGATTTGTGATGTATTCAACTAAGCCATTTTGATAGAAGAATTCTTGTTTATCACCACTTCTTTCATCATATATGATGAAACGAACGCCCTTCATCAAGAAAGCGCTCTCTTGTAAGTGGGATGCAATTGTGTCGTATTTAAAATCAGTTGTAGAGAAGATTGTTCCGTCAGGTTTGAATCTAACGAGTGTTCCGTGTTTTTTGCTTTCTCCGATTTTTTCAAGTGGGGTAACTAAATGTCCACCGTTTTCAAATCTGAGATGATAAATGCCGCCATCTTGAAAAACAGTGACATCTACCCAATCACTTAACGCGTTGGTGACTGAAGCGCCAACACCATGAAGTCCACCAGCACTTTTATATACCGATGAATTGAATTTTCCACCAGCGTGAAGTTCAGTAAAAACAATTTCGACACCAGGTCTACCGGTTTCTTTATTGATTCCAACTGGAATTCCACGTCCCTCATCTAATACAGAACAACTTCCATCCTTATGAAGGGTGACGGTAATGTTTTTACCATAACCACTTAAAGCTTCATCGACAGCGTTGTCTACAACTTCCCAGACAAGATGATGGAGACCACTTGAATTTGTGCTACCGATATACATTGCTGGTCTTTTACGAACACCTTCAAGGCCTTGCAAAATATGAATATCGTTCGCAGTATATTGTCTCTCCGCCATACTATACCTACCTTTTCGCCGTTCATTATAAACGGAAAATATTGAAAATATAAAGCAATTTAGTAGAATAGATAGGGGTCAAAAAATGGATATTAATTTAATTAATATTTTGGTTTCAATTTCTGTAATATTTATTGGTTACATTTTCGGTTCCATTCCAAATGGTATTTGGATTGGTAAGCTGTTTTTCCATAAAGATCCACGTGATTTTGGAAGTGGAAATTCGGGCGGAACCAACGTTGGAAGAGTTTTTGGCAAGAAAATCGGACTTCTTGTTATTATCCTCGACGCTGCTAAAGCTGTAATCCCACTATACCTAATTTGGCTATTCCTCATTAAAGTGCCAATGTATAACAACATGCCTTTAATGCCAGATATCGTCACTAAGTATTCGGGTGGAGACATCAGCAGCTATGCAATTCAATGGCCAGTATATTGGTTGGCGATTATCGGATCAAGTTTAGGACACTGTTATCCAGTATTTTACGGATTCAACGGCGGAAAAAACGTTGCCGTTTTTTATGGAACAG
>JAEEGK010030569.1_pt1 | contig 10667 bp, 5 predicted proteins | sample 8958771 | NCBI WGS metagenome assembly JAEEGK01 (sample SAMN16246547, study PRJNA631951) | gut metagenome | biome: gut microbiome; feature: rumen; material: SC-attached | host: Bos | place: Iran: Karaj | collected 2018-10 | reverse complement strand
ATTATTTTATATATCAGCGAGGAGGAGGTGGATGGAAAAAGTGATAGGATAAATGAGGGAAAAATTTTTCCTTAACAATTAATGATTATAATAAATAAAATAAAATTTACTATAATATTAAATTTTAAAAAAATTTTTTAATAATTAATATATTATATCATATTAATTAATTATACTTTAAAAAAATGGACAAAAAAACAAATAAAATTTCTATTGGAATTGATTTGGGAACAACTTATTCTTGTATTGGAGTTTGGCAAAATAATAATGTAAAAATTATTCCAACAGAAGAAGGTGATAGGACATTACCTTCAATGGTGGCATTTTTAGAAGAAAATGAAAGATTAATAGGTGAAAAAGCAAAATCTAAAATAGGAACAAAAAATGTTCCTATTATTTATGATTCAAAAAGGTTAATTGGAAGAAAAAAGGATGATCCTGAAATAATAAATGATTTAAGTAATTGGCCATTTAAAATTGTGGAAGATAAAGAAGGAAAAATTCAAATAGAAGTTAAGGTTAAATCAAAAAAAAAGCAAGAAGAAGAAAAAGAAAAAGAAAAAAAAGAACAAAGTAGTAAAATTTATTCAGCTTTTAATTTTGAAAAATTTGGAGCCGAAGCACAAAATTTTCTTTCAGATTCAAAACAAATTCCAACTGTAGAACAAAAATATTATCCTGAACAAATAAGTGCAATGATAATAAAAACTTTAAAAGAAAATGCAGAAAATTTTTTGGGAGAAAAAATCACTAGTGCAGTTATAACTGTTCCTGCTTATTTTAATAATTCTCAAAGAACTTGTACAAAACAAGCTGCAGAAATTGCAGGTTTAAAAGTAAAAAGAATGATAAATGAACCAACTGCTGCAGTATTAGCTTATGGATTAAATAAAACAGATGAATGTGAAGAGAGAAAAATAATAGTTTTTGATTTAGGTGGAGGAACATTTGATGTTACATTATTAGAATTAAATATCGAAAAATATGATGAAACAAATTTTGAAAAAACATTTGAAATTCTTGCTGTTAATGGAGATACTCATTTAGGAGGACAAGATTTTGATCAAAGAATTTTAAATAAATGTAAAGAGAAATTTCAAAAAGATCATGATAAAGAATTATGTAATTCACAAGCACTTGCAAGATTAAAAAGAATATGCGAAAACGCAAAAATACAATTAAGTAGTAAAAATGAATGTGAAATATTAGTCCAAAAAATATTGTTTAATAGAGATTTACAATTAAAATTAACAAGAAAAGAATTTGAAGATATGTGTCAAGATTTATTTGATAAATGTATTGAATGTATAGATAAAACTTTAAAAGATGCTGACGTTGAAAAAGATGAAATTTCAGATATAGTTTTAATAGGTGGTTCAACTAGAATACCAAAAATAAAAGAAATGTTAGCAGCATATTTTAATAAAGCAGAGATTCATCATACAATAGACCCAGATGAAGCAGTTGCAATAGGTGCAACAATTCAAAGTGCAATACTTGATAGAGTAAAAGAAAAAAAAATAGAAAAAATTAATTTATTAGATGTATGTCCATTAAGTTTAGGAACAAATGTTAAAGGAGGAAAAATGGATGTTATTATTAAAAAAAATTCAAAAATACCAACAAAAGAAAAAGCAAAGTATTCAACAACAAAAGATAATCAAACAAAAATAAAAAATTTTATTTATGAAGGAGAACATGAATTAGTAAAAGATAATTATTTTTTAGGAGATTTTAGTATAAATAATATTGAACCTAGAAAAAAAGGTGAATCAAAAATTGAAATTACTTATTATGTAGATGGAAATTCAATTTTAACAGCTACTGCTGTAGATTTAACTAATCCAAAAAATTCATCTAATTTGGTGGTTATAAATGATAGAGGAAATTTTACAAAAGAAGAATTAGATAAATTAAAAAAAATTGAAAATGATTATGATAATTATAGAGATAAATTAAACAATAATGAATTAAGAAATTTTAAAAAAGATATTATTTATTTTAAAGAAATAATTAATGATGATAAGAAAAATAATGAAGAAAAATATGAAGCACATAAAAATTTATGTTTATGCTTTGAAAATTTTTTAACAACAATTGATATATCAAATATAAAAGAAAATGATACTACATTAGAAAAATTAGTAATTTATTTAAAATTATGTTTTAATGAATTTTCAAAATTATTGAGTTTTGACGAATCAATAAGTGAAGAAGATATAGAAAAAATGATTTTAACAGCAAAACGATTTTTGCCTTGGATTGTTGAAAGTGAAAAATATAATTTATATGAAGTTATAGAAGATTTAAAAGATTATGATGAAATATATAGAGTATGTTTAATATTTGCAATTAAATATTCTTTTTTAAAAGGTCGAAAAGAATATAATAAAAATAATTTAATTAAATCCTTAGATTATATGAATGATGCATTAAAAACAGCAAGAAGTAATGGTGTAAAAGATTATTTAATGGAAAAAAAAGATGATGAATTTAATAAAGAAAATTTAAATGTTTTGAAGAATATTCAAAAATATATAACAAAAATAAATGTAAGAAAATTAATTGATGAAGGTGATAAATTATTCAAAGAAGGATTTCAAAATAATTTAATTTTTGATATTCATAAATTATTTGATGCCTCAGATAAATATCAAGAAGCAATACAAATTAATAATGATGAAGAAGGTAATACAATTGATGAAGAATTAAAAAATATAAGTCAACAAAAATTAAGTGATATAATAGAAAAAAAATTTTCTGAAATAAAAGAAGTAAAAGAATTTATAAATGAAGTAGGAAATATAATAAATAAAATGAATGAAATAGATTTAAAAAAAAAAGAAAATTTAATTACTAATGAAGAAACTTTAAAGGATTTAGATATTGAAGAATTTGAAAAAAAATATAGGGAAGAACATCCTGAAATATTTAATGAAATTAATGAAGAATATGAAAAAATTGGAAATAAGCTTGAAACAAAAAGTATAAATTTTATCAAATATTTATTGGAAAAACATCCTCCAAAAGATTATAATAACCAAATTGATGTTGAAAAAGAATTCAAAGATGATCCAATTAAATTAATGAGAAATTTAAGAAATTTATATTTTTCAGATCATTTAGACAATGAAACAATAGAACAAAGAAAAAACTATGTAATTATAAAAGAAATCGAAGTTTTAATAACATCATTATTTAATACAATAAAAAAAAATATTAAAAAAAGAAAAAAAAAAATAATATAATTTGATTTTATATTAATAAAAATTTTATTTTAAATATTAAAATTAAATATTTAAATTTAATTAAAATTATTATTAAAAAAATTTATAATGGAAACTCCAAATAATTTTTCTACTTCAAATATTGATTCAGAAATTAAAAATATTTGTAATAGATGTAGAGTAGAAATGGGTGAATTTATATGTTCAGAATGTTCACCATTTAATATTTTTTGCATAAATTGTGATAATTATATACACTCTCTTCCATCAAAAAGAAATCACAGTAGAGTTCCATTTAAAAATTCAATAAATTCAAATATAATAAATTCAACCACTCAAGATGAAACTATAAATAATTTTGTAAATCAATCAAATTATCTTGATAAAAATATTAATAATTCAAATAACAATCATTTTAATAATAATATTAATTCTAATCAAACAATTTTATTTTCATCTGGCAATCAAAATAATAATATAAGTAATAATAATTTAATAGATAATAATAATAATAATAAATATACTCAAAATTATATGAATGAAATAAAACAAATATATGAAAATGAAAAAGAAGAATTATTAAATAAAAATTATTTACTTCAAAAAGAAATGAAAGACATGGAAAGAAATTATTTAAGTCAAATTGAAAATCTAAAAAACATTATAGAACAATTAAATATAAAAATAGAAAAGGAAAAAAAAAATTTAATTGAAAATAATGAAATTGAAATAAAAAGAATTATTGCTGAAAAAGAAAATCAAATTTCTTATTTATATAATCAAAATTTTGAGCTTCAAAAAGCAAATGATGTTTTATTACAAAAAAATAATAAATTTAATGATATATTAACAAATGATAAAGTTAATTATAATTCACAAATTAGTGATTATAAAAATACAATACAAGGTCTTCAAAGAGATAATAATGATTTAAAAGAATTTTATGACAATAAATTAAATTTTTTTACAAAAAATTTCAGTTTAGAAAAAAATAAAATAATTGATTCATATGAAAATACAATTGAAAAATTAAGTAATGGATATAATGAAACAAAAGAAAAGTATTTAAATGTTATAAATCAAAGAGATAATGAAATTAAAGATTTAATCCAACAACATAGAAATGAAACAGATAAATTAAATTTTAATTTAAAAGAATTAAAAACTCAAATTGAAGTATTAAGAGAAGAACAAGAAAAATTATTAAAAATAAATGCAGAACAAAAAAAAGATAATGATTTATTATCAGAAAGTTTAGAAAGAGCAAAAAAAGAAATTACTTTTCATATAAGAGAAAAAAATCAAATATTAGAAGATTCTAAAAGTATTCAATATAGTTATAATGAATTAAAGGCAGAAAATGCAAAAATAAATAGATTAACTCATGGAAAATTAAAGAAAAATAAATCAGTTGATAAAAAAAATAAAAAATAGATTTTAATTTAATTTAATTATAAAATACTTTTTTTTTATTTTTAAATAAAGATTTTTATTATAATGTTAAGTATTTATAATTATATTATTTTAATTTTAAATGGAAAAAAATCTAAAAATTTTAAAAAAAAAGAATGCTTTTTTTCAAGGAAATTTAATTTATAGATTAATAGAAAAAAAAAATTTTTTTAATTCTCAAATAGAATTAATAGGTTTTTGTGATTATATAAATAATAAATTAAAAAAACAAATTAATTTTGATAATAATTTTTTTTCTTATTTATTATTTAAAAATAATAATTTAATTTATGAAATTCCATATAATAAAATTGAGCATTCAAAAAAAAATAATAAAATTAAAAAATTTGATAATATTTTTTTAAAAATTTCAAATAATAACTTTCTAGAAATATTATTAATTAATGATAATGATATATTAAATTATATTTTAATTTTTTTAACAGGAAATTATTCTGGATATTATAAAATAAATGAAAAAATAATTGAAGATAATTTTTATTTATGTTATTATATTGAAAAATATAATAATGAAAATAATATTAAATTATTAGGAAAAGGAAAAGATTTAAATGGAGAATATAATTTAAATGGATCAATATATTTATATCAAAATAAAAATGTTTTAATAAATAATAATATGAAATATAATTATAAAAATTTAAATAGTTCTTTAAATGATAATTGTATTATTTTAGGAGAATTTAATATAAAAAAATGTTATATATAATTTTAATTAAATATATAAAATAAAAAATTTATATTTAAAAAAATTAAATATTTTTATTTTTTTTATTCACTTCTTCATTTACTTGATATGCTTCATATTCCATTTCCTTTTTAACTATTTCTTTTTCTTTTAGTTTAAGCATTAATTGATCAATTTGTGATTTTTCAAGTCCATTTTCATATTTTAAATTTTCTAATGTCCCAATTAAAATATAATTATATAATTCATTATTTTCTTTGATTAATTCTTTACATTTTTGTATATATTTAAAATTTTGATTATTTTGGAATTGTTGTAAATTATCTGATTGTTTATATAAGATATTTATTTTTTCTTCTTTTTCTAACATTAAATTTTTTATATTGTCAAAATATATTTTTAAACTAGGATCAAAATAATAATCATTATTTTCTAATTTGGAATTTTCATTTATTATTTCATTATCTCTTTTTAATATATCTTCAATTTCTTTAGTTAAAGTTTTAATTTTATTATCTTTTATTTTTAAATGAGCTTTAAATGCTTTTTCTCTATTTTCATATTCTTTTATTTCATCTCTTAAACTTTGAATTGTTTTTTTTTGATTATTGTTACGTGAAAAATCATATTTATCCCATTTTAATTCTTTTTTTTCAGTCATTAATTAAAATATATATTAATTTAAAAATAATAATTAAATTTAAATTAAATATTTTAGTTTTTATAGAATATATTTAGATATAAATTTTTTAATTGAAAAAAATTTTTTATTATAAATTCATGTTAATAAGATTTAATTATTTAATTAATTTTATAATAAAACAATAAAATTATAATTTATTTTTATATACAAAAACAAAATAATAAGATTATAAACACATTAAAATAACATTTAAATTTTTTTTAAATTAAAAATTTTCTTGATATTTATTTATTAAATTAACAAATTCTTTAATTTCTTCACTTTCATTTTCTCTTCCCATTTTAATAAATTCCTCACTAATATATATTAAATATTGAATTAATATATTAATAAAACTTTTATCAAAAAAATTAATTAAATTTTTTGATTTTTTTTGTTTTAAATTAAAATTTGGAAAAGAATTAGATTGATTTATATATATTTTGTTAAAATTTTGTGATTCATTATTATCGCTAAAATAATTACTTTTATTATCATATGATTTAATAGTATTAGTAGGAGAATAATTAATATTATTTATACTTAACTCCAAATTATTAATTTTATCATTATTATTTTCTTTAATATCCAAAAATAAATTATCATCTGATTCTAAAATATCATTATAATTTTCTATTTTAATCAAAATTTCTTCTGATGGAAAGTTTTTAGTTTTAAATTCATTATTCATTAAATTATTAGAAGATAAAATTTTTTTTTTCTCTTTTTCAATATTTTCATTATTTTCTAGGAATTCTTCAAAAATTCTACTTGCTAAAAAAAACACACAAATAAATAAAATCTCAAATGATTTATTCCTTTCAATAATTTGGGTTATATTATAAATAGATTCTTGATAAAATTTGATTAAATTTAATTCTTTTTGAATTAACATTTCATTTATATTATGATTTAATATTTCTAAAATATTAATTATATTTATTATATCATCATTAGTATTTAAAGAATTTAAAGAATTTAAAGAATTAATTAATGTTTGATAAAATTGTTTATCATTTAATAGATTAATATTTAAATTATCTAATATTTTAAAATTTTCTTCGTGATCAAAACTTATTAAATGAAATCTTTTTTTTGTGTTTTGAGAATTTTCTTCATTTGAATTTTGTTTATTATTTGTTTTATCCTCAAAAATTTTTGTATTAATTTCAGTGTTAATAAAATTAAAATATTCAGAAATATCTTTTCCTTTACTAAAATTAAATTTTGTTAATTCTCTTAAAGTTTGAGATAAAATAACTTTTTCGTCTTCTGGAATTAATTTATCTTCATTAAATACGAAATTTAAATGAGAATTATTATCAATACAAAATTTGATCCATGAATTTAAATTAGAATAATTTTTAATTTCTTTATTATTTTCATTTAATAAATTAAAATCAATTTTATGATAATTATATTTTATAATTCCTCCTGTTTTTGTAAATGTAAAATTATTATTTGTAAAATAAGGAACTATTGTTTTTTTTTCTGATAAATCAATTTTTTCAATTTTCACAATGAGGTCATATAAATCATTAAAAGTTTTAATAGTATTTTTATTTGAATTATCTTTATTATTAAACTTTTCAATTTCATCATCTAAAATTTTCTTTAAATTATTATCTGAACATTTTATAACTGCAATTTTATTTGAATTTGATGTAAATTCTATTTTTAATTTTACATCAAAAATATCTAAAGAATATATATCAGTATTTTCATAGTTATCAATATCAATATAAACATTACTTTTATTTTTCATTTCAAATAAAAAATCATTTTTTTCTCTTTCAAATTGTTTATATATATTATTATTTAAATTATTTAAATTTAGATTATTATTATTAAAATCAAATTTTATTGATTTGATTTTTGAACCAGTAGTATAAAAAATATAATTATTTTTTCCTTTAACTACTTTAAAATTTTGAATTTCTTCTTCACTTTCTATATCATTTTCTAAAAATATATCATCATTATTTATATAAAATAAATAAATTTTTTTTTTCATACAAACTATTATTCCCTCTTTGTCAATATAATTTAATGAAATTATTTTATCATCAAGATTTTTAAAAAATTTGATAAAATTATCTAAAACATAAAGTAATTTGAAATTATCATTTTTATATATATAAATATTAAATTTAAATTTTTCTTTATTTCCAATTAATATATAAATTTCATTATTTTTATTATTTAAAATTTCAATTATATTTATATTTTCATATTCAATATTTTCATAAGAAAATTTTTTATTATAAATTTTATTTTTTCTTAATTTATATAATTTAATATTATTATTTACACCTAATATTATATAATTATTAATTCTCATATCATCTTTTTCTTTATAATTAAAAAATTTTAATGAAAATATTTCTTCATCTTTATTATTTATATCAAAAATTTTAGTATTTTGATCAAAAAAATAAACAATATTTTCATTTGTTACACAAGAAATTAAACCTTTTTTTTTATCTTGCCATTCTATAAATTTTATTTTAACATTAATATTATTAATAATGAATTTTTTTATAACATTTAGATTAGAAAAATCGATTATAAAAATTTCATTATTTTTTGAATAAGCAAACACTAATTTATTATAGGAAGGATATAATTCATTATTATCAATATCAACATTTATTGTTTCATTTATAATCATTTTTTCATTAAAGTCAATTTTTGAAATTTTATTTTGTCCAAATTGTGGGTATAAAATAATACCAAAATTTCCATCATTGGATATTATTATTGAATAAATAAAATTTTTAAAAGTATATAATTTATTATCTTTTAAAGAAAAATTTTTTTCTTTAGACATTTTAAAAGAAATTTAAATTATTATAATTAATTTTAAATATATAAATATATAAATAATTTTTTAAATATAAATATTTTCAAATAATTTATATCATTCTTTAAAATCAAATTTTTATAAAATATTTAAAATATTACAATAAAATTTTTAACCAAATAAATTTCCATAATTCTTTTTTTTTACATCACCTGTATTATTTGGTTTATTCATAATATTTGAAGATGAATTATTTGATTTAATATTATTTGAAGGATTATTATTATTATTGATTTTTGTATTTTCTTGTTTAAAAGAATTTTGTTGTTGAATATTATTTTCTTGTTTAGGAGGAGCAATATCACTATCATTTATATTTATTTTCATAACAGTCATTAAATCAGGATCTCTTCTTATTATTTTTTGTGCATTTTTCATTACTTTAATTAATTCTACTAATTCTTTTCTTTTTGCAGCTATATGTTCTGGTTCATTTAATAAACTAACTATCTCAGTAGATTTATATAATTTATTATATAATTCTATTTGCATATTATTTTCAATTTCATTAACTAAATTATTACCTATACATTTTGGAATGGAATCTCTTAAATTTCTTACTATCAATTTGAAATAGGCTTCTATTCTATTTCTAATTTCTTTTACAAAAATTGTTTTAGGATCAGCTGGAGGTTTATATCCCCCTTGATTGTTATTTAAATTATTGTTATCATTTATATTTTTGTTACCTCCAACATTATGATTACCAGGATTTTGATTTTTTGGAACAAAAGTAGTAAAATTATTTAAATAATCATAATCATTAGTAAATAAGTAATTAATTTCCATTTCAACTATACAATCAACCATATATTTTGCTTTATCTCTTACTTGAATTAAGAAGGAATTTATAAAATCACCCATATCATTAATAATTTGTGGAAATCTTTGAAATGTTTTTTCTAATATTTTTCCTGATAACATTTCTATATAATTATATACTTCTTGAAAACATTCTTCAATTGGTTCTTTTAATTTTTCTAATTGTGGAGTTAATAAAAAAATAAAAGCATCAACAGAAGGGAAACCAGGAATAGAATCTCCTTCATGAACTGTTAAAGCATATTGAATATCTTCATCTTTATATACAGCTGTTGCTTTATAATCTCCTGTATATTCTTGTAATAATTGTTTATATAATACTTTTATTTTATATCCACCTTCATCTTTCAAAAATGATAATTTTTTATTATCACATTTTCCTCTTAAAACATTTCTAAATATATCACAATATTCGTTTAACATAGTCCATAATAAACTCATTTTTCCAGCATCATCCAAAGGCATAGGTCGACCTAAAGAAGCTAATTCATCTTCAGCTATTTTAATATGATCATTTACTGCTCTAATAATTCTAGGAAGATTTTCTCTTATAATTCTAAAATATATTTTTGTTAATTTATTAATTAAAACATCAGTTCCTAAATATCCTTGAGGCATATGTTTATATATTGGATGAGATTTAAAAAAATCTTTTTCTTTTTTTAATGCTTCACCCATTGGTATTTTATTTACTAAATCTTGTTTAGATCTATTTTTAACTCCAACATATCCTAATTTTAAAGGAATTTCTTCATTTAATAGTGCTTTTCTTGCATTTGTTCCTTCATCCATAATATCTAATTTTGTCAATACTCCTAGAGTTCTTGAACCTCCAACATCTATTTCTTTTGCTAATTTAAGACCATCTGAAGTAGCAATATCACTATTTGCTGCTATAACACATAATATAAT
>JAEEGK010030568.1_pt1 | contig 10667 bp, 5 predicted proteins | sample 8958771 | NCBI WGS metagenome assembly JAEEGK01 (sample SAMN16246547, study PRJNA631951) | gut metagenome | biome: gut microbiome; feature: rumen; material: SC-attached | host: Bos | place: Iran: Karaj | collected 2018-10 | reverse complement strand
TAAATTAAAAAAATTTATTAAATTTTATAAATATTATTAAAAACAAAATTTATAATTAAATAAATAATAATAAATAAATATAAAAAATTAAATTATTAAATTATTAAACCAAAAATTAAATAAATAAATGAACATTCCTAATAAATATTTACAAAATAATAATTTATCTAATGAAAAAATATTATTCTATCAAAAATTAGCTTCAAAATACACAATGGCATTTACAAAATATCATAAAAAATATCAAAATTTATCAAATTATAAATCAAATATTTATGAATGGTTTTTTTCATTAGATTTAGAAACACGTATGATAGTATGTAGCATAGAAAATAAAAAGTTTACAAACGCTTTAGGTCAAGCTTTTTTAATGCATGAAAAAGACAAAACCTCAAAATTTTTTATATCAGAAAAAGAAGAATCAGACAATAATAATAATTCAAATGAAAAAACAGTTTCAGTTTTTTATCACAGAGAAGATTCAAACACTAACAATAATATTTCAGTAAAAGAAGAATCATTTTTAAATCATATAATTTTTTATCAAAGTGAAAGTCAAATAGAAAATTTAGAAATGTACAGTAATTATTTTACATTAAATAAAGATATTTTAGAAAATCAAGAATATTTTAAAATATTTTTTGAGCAAATAAGTAAAAATAAATGTTTTTCAAAACCGATAAAAACGAGTCATGACGCTTCAACTAAAGTTTCAGTTATTAATTTACCTGATTGGTTGAATCCTTCGATTAATAATTCAGAAAAAAATCAAAATAAATATTACACAATAGGTGAATATTTTATTGGTTTATTTGAACAAGCAATTTCAGTTAGATACATTTTAATGTTTAATTCAAAGAATTTAAATGAAATTTTTTCAGGAAGTTTTTTAAAGGAAATTTTTGAAAGAGAAAAATTAATGATAAAATATTTAAAAAATTTAGAGCCAAATAAATATTTTTTTCATTTTAAAATTGATGAACTTGTGAAAAAATTATTTAATAATGAGCAATTGGAAAATTTTATAAATAAAAAATCAGATAAAGAAAATAATGATTACAATGGTTGGTTTGCTTCTCGTTTGTATTTTAATAAAACAGTTAGTTTGGATGAAAATATAAAAAATGTGAATAATTTTTTGAGTCAAGTGAGTAGAAATGGCGAAGAGGAATTTATTAAACATTTTTTATTTATTCATATTAAAAAATTATTCACTTATGATGATTTTTTGTATAGAGGAATTAGTGAAGCTATTTATAATGATTATACGCAAAGAATTGCTGATGATTTGTTGAATAATAAAGAAAGTAGTTTTATTGATGATGTGAATAAAAAGAAGAAAAAAAAGAAGAAAAAAAAAGGGAAAAAAAATAATTTAGAAAATAATAATAATTTTAGTAAAGAAATTGTTGAAAATTTTGTTTATTTTTTATTTAAAAAAGTGTTTGAAAAAATTGATAATATTGAAAATAAAAAAAATATTATTTTAATTCAAAAATTAGAAAATTTTAATATTGATAATTCTATTAAAAAAATTAATGAAAATAATAATAATATTCATAAAAAGAAAATTAAAGAAAAAAAATTTTTTTTATATGAAACTACAAAAAAGAAAAAAAAATCATCACCAAAAAAAGATGAAATTAATCTTAATTTAGATATTTCAAAACAAATGATTCAAAATAATTTAAATAATTTAAATTTTATTACTTCTTCTAATTCAACGAAAACTTCTTCAACTAGAAGCGATTCACATAATCATAATAATAAAAAAGAAGAAATTTCATTTACTTCTTATAATAATAATATAAAAAATAAAAATAATAATTATAAAAAAAATTCTAATTTAAATTTTTATAATTCTTCTTTTTTTATTACACCAAATAATAAAAATAATATAAATAATAATAATACAAATAATAATAATACAAATAATAATAATACAAATAATAATAATAATACAAATATTAATAATATTAATACAAATAATAATAATAATAATACAAATAATAATAATACTAATAATAATAATAATAATAAATATTCAACAAAAAATTACTCAATTTCAAATAACAACGAAATAGAAATATTAATAAATCACAATCCAATGATGAAATTTTTTGATTCATTTGACAACGATATAAAAGAATACATAAATGAACAAGAGGAATTTTTAAGTTATCTTCGTCAAATAAAGTTTTTAATTCGTGATTATTTAAACGAAATTACCAATAAATTATATCCAAACAGTGTTTTAGAAATTTATGGTTCATGTTTATATCAATTAGACATTGAATCATCAGATTTAGATTTAAGCATAATAACAAAAGACAAAAATATTAATCTTTCTCCTTTAATAATCGAATTAACAGAATTAAACAAAGAAAACGAAATTTTTATAGAAATTATTCCTATTTTATCAGCAACAGTTCCATTAATAAAATTAATAATCGATCCATTGAAATTAAATAATAACAAAATAAATTCAATTTACGATATTATTCAAAATAGTATTTATTATAAAAATTACATTTTTGATAAAAAAGAAATAAATCAAATAAAAGTTGATATTTCAATAAATTCAATAAATTCACATCAAATTATTTTTATGCAAAATAGTTTAAAAATTTATCCTGAAATGATTCCGGTTATTAAAATATTAAAAAGACTTTTGCAAGAAACTAATATGAACATTACATACAAAGGCGGAATTAGTTCGTATTGTTTATTTTTATTAATTTATGCTTATTTAAAATATAATAGTAACATTAAAATTAATTATTGTATTCTTTTAATTAATTTTTTAGTTTATTATGGAATGCTTTTTGATTTTGAACATATAATTATTAATACAACTTTAAATAATCCTTTTATTCGTTGTTATAAATTGGAAAATTTTCCTTCGATTTTGGATCCGATTACGCAAAATAATGCTGGAAAAAATATCTATCGAATTTTTGATGTGACTTCTGTTTTTAGGAAAATTTATAAGAATATTTGTATTTTAAATAATGAATATTCGATTTTAGAACAACAAAATAAAAAAGATGAAAATTTAGATGAAATTAGCACTTCAAATTCGGAAATTGTTGAAAATAAAGTAAAAGTTTTATTTAAAATGTTTTTTACTTCTGTGTAAAATATTTTTTTATTTTATTTTAAAATGTTTTTTTATAAATTTCTATTTTTATATTATTATTATTATTTTCATTATTTTCTAAAGTAATTAAAAATGTATATTTATAATAATAATTTATTTATTTTTATTATAGATTAATATAAATTATAAATTATAAAAATTTATTTAAAATTATTAAATTAATAACTGTTATTTTTAATAAATAAAAATAATATTTTTAATAAATAAAATATGTCAATGAATAATAATATTTTAAACAGAAATAAAAAGAAAAAATATTTTGATTTTCGAGTTTGGACTCAAAAATACAATTTAACAAACGATCAAATAATAGAAAAAACAAAACGAAACAACCAAAAAATAAAAGATTACACAGACGAATTAAATGAAGAAGAAGATTTTCACAAGAAAAAAAAGATAAACATAAACACAAAAAAAAACAAAAATAATCTAAACGAAAATGAAGAAAATTTATCTGAAAACATAAAAGAAATAAAAAGAAAAGTTAGTGAATACATAAAAACAATGAACAATAGCACAGAAGAATTAACGAAATTAAACGCACTTTATTTAATAAACACAAGTAAAAAAGTAAATAAATCAAAAAACATTCGAAGTCAAACATTGCCACCGATAAATAATAATTACAATAGAAAATTAGATGAAGAAAAAGACGAAGAAAATATTTTAAATCAAAAAAAAAATCAACCTGTGAATTTCAAATACATAAATGAAAATTATCGAAAGCAATTAAATCGTGCGTTTTTGAATTTCAATCCAATCATTCATTTAGGTAATTTAAACATGCTTCGAAAAGCTGATCCAGCAATAAACGAAGACATTGAAAAATTAACTAAACACATTGAAGAAGATTTAAATCAAATTACGAGTCCAAATTATTATCGAGATCAATATGAAAAAGTAAAAAAAGAAAATGAAAAAATCCGCAAAAAAAGAGAAGAAACAAAACCAACTGCGGCAACTGAACCAAATCTTCCAACTAGTTCTAAAAACACTCAGAATAATTCAGCTATTGTTAATAATAATACTAGTTTTAATCGACGAAGAAAGAGAAAAAAAACTGAAATTAAAAAAAAATTTCCTGACAGAGAAATTAGAGAAAATGAATTAAATTTGATGGATAATGTTTTGAATAAAATTAATAATACTTTGTCTGATGATAATATGAATAATTATTATAAAAATTATAAAATTTTGAGGAATTTTAGAATAGAAGAACAAAAACATAATTATTTTCCTGGAATGGAAAAAGCTGGTTTGATGTTGAAAGAAATTCAAAGCATAAAAATTATAAGAAATTTAAATGAAGAAACAGTCGCAAAGAAAAAATTAGTTATGAATGAAAATGAAAAAGCTCTTGAAACAATAATAAATTCAAAAAATCAATTATTGCATGAAATAGAAGAACAAGAAAAAAAATAAATTTAAATATTATTATAATTAATTATATAATTAAAAAAAAATTATTTATCTGCTGGTCCTATTTTATTTAATAATTCCGCTGCGTATTCAGGAGAATAATATTTAATAATATCATCCGGATAAAACGTATTAATTTGATCAATTAATGCGACTAATTTTTCTCCAACTTTTCCTTTCAATTCTTGCAATTTTTGAAGTCCACCATTTTGAGCGAAATCCTTCATTTCGATATTATCATCTTTTAAATATTTCGTATACTGTTGCAATATATGTTTTAATATCTTTTCAGGGGCCACATGCAATAAAGGTTCCAATGCAGATAAATTACTGCAATTATCAATGATTTGTTTCAAAGCATTTTTCGCTTTTAATTTTAAGTCATCCGTGCTATTAGGATCCATATAATAATATAACATAATGCTCAAAACATTAGAATCACTCACTTCTTTTGAATGTTTTGGACTGTGTCTTCCAATGTGGCCTAAAGCATAACAAGCGGCTGATTTTAAATGTTGATGTGGTTCGTTTTGAAGCGCATCTTTCAATTGCGGAATTGCTTTTGCTTGAATGACATTCATTGCTAAATCGTCTTTAAACGCTGATATAAATCCTAATGATAATATTCCATATAATCTTGGATCACCTTTGACGTTCGTTATGAAATCTACTAATGCTGCGGGGCCACCTGCTGAAACGATTGCCTGTGAATTTTCGGGGGATTTATTTACGATTTCACATAGAGTAAAAGCTGTGTTTTTTTTAACTATATCATCTGGGTCTTTTAAATTATTTAATAGTTTCTGAGGACTTGTTAATTTCGCCATGACTTGCGTGGCTAATTCACTCGAATGTTTAGTTATATTTCCTAATAATTGACATATGTTTCTTTTTAATTGTGTATCATTATAATTTACTAAAAATATTATCGTATCTAAACCATTTTCAGCCACAGGTTGAGCTAATTTTTCACTATGTTGTGCGATGTAACTTAATGTTTGTGATGAGGCTCTTTTTAATAAAATTTCCGGTTCTTGCAGGCACAAAATCAAACTATCAACAGCGCCAGCATCAACTACTTGTTGAGCCAATGCCGCATTATGTTTCGAAATATATCCTAAAGCCCAAGCGGCTGCTTCTTTAACGGAAGGGTCGAATTCATCTAAACATTGAACTAAAGGTTCTAAAACTCCGCATTTCACAACATCATCAGCCAAATCCGCTGAATGTTTAGCTACACTTTTGAATACGTAGCATGCTGCTTTTTTAAAGAATCGATTTGGTTTGCCAAGACTATAAATTAATTGTGTGATAATATCGTTTTGAATCACACTTTCTGCAAGTTCTTCGCTGTAGTTTGCTAAACGACCTACTGCTAATGCTGCACTTTGTTGTATTGCTGGGACGCTATCTAATAATAACGGACGTAATAAAGCCATTGCGCCTGCGTTGTGAAGACCTTCTATGTTATTTGGGCGGCTTGCGAGTTCTGCGATGCTTTGAACGAAGGTCATTCTTGCTTTTTGATAGTCTTCGAATGGTTGTAAAATTGAACGAGACATTTTTATTTTATATTAATTTATTATTATTATTTAATTTAATTATTTAATAACTTTTAATTAAAATATGAACTTTTATTTCACTGCTCAAAACGAAGGAAATGTGGCTAAAACTTACGATGAAGATGTGTTAGAAGGAAATTGGTATGAAGATAGATGTACGAGTGCTTATGATGAGAAGAAGAAAAGAGATTATTTGCTGCCCAATCCGAATGCGTGGCAATATGAGACGACTTATAATGATTTGGGTCAGAATATGAAAGATTATCCGACGATTAAGAAACATTTTCAAATTGCTAATGATGATTTTATTAGTTTTCAGGGGATGGATTATAATATGCATATTACTACGAATAAACATGCTATGGATCCTAGATATAGAGAAACGTTTAGACAACCTGTGAATACGAGGGATTATTATAAGAATAAGAAGGATGATTTGGATAAATATAGAATGACTTGGACGAAAAAAGGACAACTTTTTGATACGACTTATTCACATGATATTCTTAATAAAACTGTGAAAAAAAAATAATGAATTTAGTATGTTATTTTTATTATTATTATTATTGTTATTTGTTATTAAGTATGATTTTTAATAAATTTTTTATATAAAAAATTTTATTATTATTTTTAATTAATATTATTATTTATATTTTTTATTTATAATATTTTTTAATCGAAATTAAATCCTTTAAAAATTTCGTTTTTATTTTCATTAATATAATTAATAATATTACTTTGATAAGAATTATTATTTTTTAAATATTTATCAATAGAAACATTTTTAATTTCGCTCCAATTTTTAAGAATTTCTTCAATGAAATTTTCCGTAACATTTTTGAATTTCTTTTCATTATTCAAATTCAACAAATTCAAACAACAATAATAAACAAACCAAATTCCATTAATAATAATTTCAATTCCATTTGAACCAATTTGACTTAAATTAAAATCAGTGTCATAAAATTCATTTAAATTTTTAATGTTTCCGATAATATTTAAAAAATTTACATATTGACTATCGAAAATGAAAAAATTAATAATTTCATTTTTAATTTCATTTTCATCATTAATTCGATTTTTGAGCATTTTCGTTAGATTTTTAATTAAATAAATAAAAATTAAAAAAGCTCTTTCAATTTTATTATTATTTTCATTAGAATTTTTTGTTAATAAATCTTTTTGCGAATCGAAAAATTTATAAAAATGTGATTCAATTTTTACTTTTAATAAATTCGAAAAATATGAAATTTTTTCTTCATTTATTTGTTTAATTAAATATAAAAAACTTTTTTTGCTTGTTTGATTAATTTCATTATTATTTTCAATTTCTTTTAAGAAAAATTTGAATAATTTTTCTATTGAAATTATTGTAATTCCATAATTAATTAAAATTTGATTTGAACTTGCAATTGATTCATTTGTGTCTCCAAAAGGTTTTACATCGTAATTATTAGAAATGTTTTTTTCAATTTTTGTTTTGATAAAATCAAGAAAATCTTTTAATAAAATATTTTCAAATAAAAATTCTTCTAAAAAAACAATTCCAATGAATTTTTTTTTAATCGTAATGAATTTCGTCAAAAATTCAATTAAAATCATAGAAATATTAAAAATTGAACTTCCTAATTCAAAAACACAATGAAAAATTATTTTTTTATTATTGAAATTAATTTCATATTTTTTCAAATCAAAACTCACACCAACAATTTCGTTTTTCATACAAAAATTAACAATAGATTCTAATGTAATTTTAAGATTATTAATAAAATATTGATCGTAAATAAATTTGCTGCTGTTTCCTTGTTCATCTAATTGCGTGAATAAAATTGTAAGAAAATTCATTATTGCTTGCAATTCATGAATTGTTTTGACTCTAGAAAATAAATGTTCGATTTGTTTGTTCATTGATAAAAATTCTTGTTTGTACCATAAAATTAAATACGATGAATAAGCAGGATTTGAATTTAAATTAAAATAATCGTGCATGATTTTTATGTATTTCGTTAAACTATTAAAATATTCAGTGATTATTTGAATTATTTTTTTATGAGTTTGATAATTTTCGTTTTTTATTAAATTTTCAACATTTTCTGATTGAATTAAATTTTCTTCTTCTTCTTCTTCATTTTCTTTAATAACATTTTCTTCATTTTCTTCTTTGATAATATTCAAATTGTTTTGAATGGGAATGTTATTTAAAAAGCTTTTTTTTTTATTTTTTTTTTCGTTTTTGTTGTTAATTAATTTTTGAATTTTATTTCTTAATTTTTTTGACAACCAATTTAAATACGTATCAACAGCCAAACTTTGACATCCTAAAATTTTCATTTTTTCTAAATAATATTTTACTTCAGTGCTGCTTGAACTTCTTCCTATGTTTAAAGTAAGTTTTTCTATTAAATAATTGTATGTATCATCCATTAAAATTCTCGTTTGAAAATCAATTGAACCTAAATCGCTTTCTTTAATTTCTTTTACTAAATTAACAGCTTCATCGAATTTTTTTTCGTCTATTAAAACTCGCATTTTTTCTGGTTGTTCTTCGAGCCATTTTTTTTTTCCTTTTGAAGGATTTAGAAATTCATCTAAATTGAAATTTTTTTCGATAGAATCGTTTTCGATTGGTTCGAAAAAATAAATTTCTTCGTTTTTTTTATTTATTTTTTCGTTTTTTTTATTATCTTTTAAATATTTGCTGTAACTAAAAGAAAATTCTTCAACATCTTTTCGTAAATTTTGAATTAAATTTGAATATTCTTTTTGACTGTTCATTAAATCGCTGATGTTTTGATCGATTTTATCAACGAATTTTCCAATATTAATGAAAGTTGAATAATTTGTTAATAAAATATTAACAAATTCATTTGAAGTTTTTTTGTATGTTTTTTCAGTTTCGTTTGAGATTTTTTTTACGTCATTTAAACGTTGAATTTTGTGACTAAATGCAAATGATTTTTCTAATAAAACGTCGTTTATGTATTTTTCTGTTGAAAAATCGTCGCCAACGAATTTATTTTCTATTGATTCTACTTTTTCCATGATTGATTCTGGATCCATTTAAATTTAATTTATTTTATTATTATAAAATTATGGAAATTTTTAATGATTCGCTTGATTTTAATGAAAATAAACTTTTATTTTCGATTGAAATTAATTTATCTAATAAAAAAACACAGAAAATTAATATTTTTTCTAATTCAAATCCAAATAAAATTGCTTATGATTTTTCTATTTTGTTTAATCTCGATTTTGATTCGCATCAACAATTATTAGAAAAAATTAAATATGAAATTGCGAAATATTATGAAATTAATAATAAAAATTTGAATAATTTTAATAATTTTAATAATGATTCTATTAAAAAAATTCACATTTCGAATAATTTAAATAATTTTAAAAAAAAATCAAATTCTATGAAAAATATTTTTAATTGTGATGTTTATAATAGAAATATTATTTTTTTGAAGAATAAAAATAAAAAATTAAATGAAATTAAAAAAGAATTAGATAAATCTCAAGATGAAATTAATACTTTTCAGCCAAAAATTAATAAAATTTCCAAAATTGCGATTGAAAATCGAATTAAAAATAAAAAAGAATTTAATAATAATGAAATTATTTCTAATTATTATGATTACAAAAAAGAAAAAAATCAACAATTATTTAATAAATTTAATAATATTAAATATTCATTTCAACCGAATTTAAATCAAACTAATAAAAAAAATCATTTATTAAATTCAAAATCAAGTAAAAATTTAAATTCTCGTTTTAATTTATTATACAATGATTATAAACTTCGTCAAGAAAAAATAAAACAAAAAAAAAAATTATTTTTAAATTTAAATTCATACACATTCAAACCAAAAATAAACAAAAAAAAAATTATACAAAATTCAAATTCAGACACATTCAATCGTCTTTATAGTTATGCAAATAAATATAAAACAAACATTTTAAAAAAAAAAAACGATGATAAATTCAATCAAACTGAAAAAATTTTATACACAAATTCAGAATCAAATAAAATTTTTTATAATAAAATTAGAAACAATTTCAAAAAAATTTTTAATATTTTAGATAAAGATCAAGATGGTTTTATTAGTTCTGCTTATTGCGATACACAAAATTTAGAAAAAGATATTTTAAATATTATTAATGTTATTATTAAAACTTTAAGAAAATCTAATGTTTATTTAGGAGAAGAAGAATTTATTCAAAGTTGTTTTATTTTGTTTGATACGTTAAATTTTGAAGAGAAAAATAAAATTATTAAATTTAAAGAAAATAATAAAAATTATAAAAATATTTTTGAAATTAAAAATATTTCTTTTACTACCTATGAAAAATATAATGAAGATTTAATTAGACATTCTAATTATTCTACGATTAATAGTAATTATAATAATAATAATAATAATAATAATAATAATAATAATAATAATAATAATAATAATAATAATAATAATAATAATAATAATAATAATAATAATAATAATAATAATAATAATAATAATAATAAT
>JAEEGK010030566.1_pt1 | contig 10667 bp, 4 predicted proteins | sample 8958771 | NCBI WGS metagenome assembly JAEEGK01 (sample SAMN16246547, study PRJNA631951) | gut metagenome | biome: gut microbiome; feature: rumen; material: SC-attached | host: Bos | place: Iran: Karaj | collected 2018-10 | reverse complement strand
GAATGGCGTCGCGGCACTGCTCCATCAACCAACGGGGCGTGCTGGTGGCACCACAAATACCTACACTCTCGATACCCTTCAACCACTCGGGCTCAATCTCCTGTGGGTCCTCAATCAGGTGGGTATTAGGGTTTACACGCAGGCACTCGTTGTAGAGCACCTTGCCGTTTGAACTCTTTCGGCCGCACACAAAGAGCACCAGATCGTGCTTGGTGGCAAACTGCGAGATATTGGGCATACGGTTGGCTACCGAACGACAGATGGTATCGAAACTCTTAAATGTAGCATTGGGCGAGATGTGCGTCTGGATATAATCGATGATACGACGGAACTCGTCGAGCGATTTCGTGGTCTGCGAATACAAGTAGATATCACGGGTAAAATCGAGTTTGGTAACCTCATCGCTACTCTCAATCACAATCGCACTGCTATGGGTCTGACCCACCAAACCAAGCACTTCGGCGTGACCTTTCTTACCAAAAATCACAATCTGTGCCTCCTCACCTTCGGGAAGATTGGGCGAGGTTTCGTACTGCTCCTTGATGCGCTTTTGCAGCTTGAGCACCACAGGACAGGTTGCATCGATAATCTCGATATTGTTTTTACGGGCCAGCTCGTAAGTTTCGGGGGGCTCACCATGAGCACGCAGCAGCACTTTCGCGTTGTGCAGCTCACGCATCTGGTCGTGATTAATGGTAATGAGTCCCATCTCGCGCAGGCGCTCGCACTCCATACCGTTGTGTACAATATCGCCCAAACAATAGAGAGTTTCACCTTGAGCGAGCTCTTCTTCGGCTTTCTTGATAGCGGTGGTAACTCCGAAGCAGAAACCACTGCCGTTATCTATTTCGATAATCATTGAACTTTGATTTTTGAACTTTGAACTTTATTTTTTGAGGAGGGTGAAGTACTCGTCGAGCAAATCCTGAGCAGCTACAAACGATGTTTTCTGACCTGCGAGGACTGACGTTTCGGCGGTGCCCAACTGAGCCTGAATGGCGGGATTGTTGTAGAAGTTGAGTCGCAGATGCTCGTTGATGCTCTCGTACATCCAGTATTTAGCCTGCTCATTGCGACGATAGGCAAAATAGCCGTTGGCCTTTACAAAATCCATATACTCGTAAATCATGTCGAATATCTCTTTTACGCCTGTACCGTAGAATCCACTGTAGCAAAGCACCTTTGGACTCCAACCGCTATCGGGCATAGGGAAGAAATGGAGGGCATTACGGAAGTTGGTAGCCGCCATCTGGCAACGATCCACATTATCGCCATCGCACTTATTAATCACGATACCATCGCTTATCTCCATAATGCCGCGCTTAATACCCTGCAACTCGTCGCCGGTACCAGCCACCTGAATGAGCAGGAAGAAATCTACCATCGAGTGACAGGCTGTTTCGCTCTGACCAACACCAACGGTCTCAACAAAAATCTTGTCGAAACCAGCGGCTTCGCACAGAATAATCGTCTCGCGGGTCTTGCGAGCCACACCTCCCAATGAGCCGGCTGATGGGCTAGGACGTATGAACGACGATGGATGTTGCGCCAACTTCTCCATACGTGTTTTATCACCCAGGATTGAGCCCTTGGTGCGCTCGCTACTAGGGTCGATGGCCAGCACAGCCAACTTACCACCCTTCTCTTTGAGAACGTGCATACCGAACTCGTCGATCGAAGTACTTTTTCCAGCGCCTGGTACACCACTGATACCAATGCGGATGGAATTGCCGCTATAAGGCAAGCACTTGTTGATAACCTCCTGAGCACGGGCCTGATGGTCGGGGTTTACACTCTCGATAAGCGTAACAGCCTGCGAGAGGATAGTGACATCGCCCTTGAGGATGCCTTCGACCATCTCGCCGACAGAGAGTTCGTGACGACGGAAACGACCTCGCTTGAGGTAGGGATTAACGATAGAGGGCTGCTCTACCCCACTGTTTACCTGCAAGCCTGCATATTCTGAGCTATTTTCGGGATGTTCCATGACGATAATTGATAATTGATAATTGAAATTTAAGATTACTGCAACTTGATGTTGACCACCACTTTGGCGTGGTCGGGATCGTTGGTAATCATCAGGATACGGGGACGCGTACGGAGCTTCTGTAGCTCTTCGGCAATACCTGTAATCTTTAAGTTAGCACTCTGACCTGGAGCAATCTCACTCTTTGAGAGGGTTACCTTCAAGCCTGATGTAAAGAGCTGGAGCGAGGTAATCTTCAGGGGCGAGTGACCTGTATTTTGCAATGTAACAGTAGCCGTTTTCTTAGTCTTACCACCAAAGTCAGTAAAATCTACATCCCTAGCCGACATCTGCAACTGGGGTGCCAGATCCTTATTCTCTTTCTCGAACTGTTTCATATCGGGCAACAGTACGGTAGCCACATCGATGGCGTAATCCTGACGTACCTTATCGCCGGGGTTATGGGCCATATAAAGAGTGGTCTTGGTCAAGCCATAATCACGCAGTTTCTCTGAGAGCAACTTCACGCTGATAGTAGCCGCACGACCAGGTAACAGATGGTCGGGACTGGTAATAGCAGTGAGATAAGGAGGCAGGTGCATCAGGTTGGGACGCATGGCTTTCTTACCATTATTCAGGATGTGAATCTCCTGCTCAGGCACATCGCCCTTGTTCACATCATCGAACTCAAGTACGGCCTTATCCAACAGCAGGTCGCCCATCTCGATAGGATACTCGCCCGAATAATCTCTGAAATCACTCTTAACCACACCTGTCATCGTAAGGTAGAACGGCTTTTTTGAGGCATTACTCTTAACCAGACACATCTTCTGGAAGTGACCTAACATACGGGCATCGTAAGTCATCTTAATAGTGAATCGCTCGCCAATACCCACCTCTTTGGGATACTCTATCTTAGTGCAACCACAATCGGGTTTCACACTCTGAATAACCAATCGGCGCAAACCCTTGTTACGCATCTCGAAAGTGGCTGTAACAGGCTGTTCGTAGCCCGTAGCACCCACATCGATGGTGGTGGTTTTTACGGTGAGACGCTGCGCATTCGCCTCAAGAGGCGAGAGCTGTGAAGCGAGGACTGTGAGTAGTATAACTGTTAATTTCTTCATCAATATTATAATGTTTAATTCTTAATGTTTAATGTCTCAGAATGAGTGACAGCACGGAACTCGGGGGCATAGGCACACTCTACGGTAGCGGTACCCGTTTCGTATGTTCCTGCACGATCGATATAATATTCGGTTTCGATTACATGAGTACCCTTCGACAGCATGCCGAAGAAGTAGCATGTGGCATTATCGCGAGGCGTTATATAAGCACCCGCATGATAACCACTCAACGGCTTAACGGGCTCCATACAAGCCGCACGCTTATCAACCACCTGCACAAAATCGTAATCGCGATCGGCAGTAATGGTGAGGCGGACTTTCAGGCGATCGCCAACCTTCAAATCCTTATTCAGCATCTCGCGCTTGATTGTCAATCCGCTACCATTCTCAGCGATATTCTTTGTCTGCTGGAAAAACTGGGCATAAACGGCGCCCCACGAGGTGCCATCGGTGGTTTTGCGGATGGTGAGTTGCTTACCCTTTGGCAATTCGGTCTTAGCATAGCCGATGGCTGATGTAGCATTAGGCAGCGCAACGGTGCGCGCATCGATACAGATAACGGGCATGTTTGAACTCTGAACCAAGCGGCACTCCTGCCCCTTGAGGAAGGCATAAACGGCATTCACGCTGTTGATAGGTGTATCCCAAGCCTGGGTGCGCTTTTGCTGCAGCAACCAGCGTTGCATCTCATCAATAGTCTGTACATCATTAGGTGTTAACTGCTGCAGGGCCTCGATAGCAATCGTCTGGGTTGGAATCTTATAATCAAACCAAGAGTAGCCAGCACGTGGGGTATCGTAATATCTGCCCATTTCCTCACGGTAAACGGTGTACTCCTTGAGCGACTGGGCATACTCCTGAGCACGCTTGGCGTCAACCTTAGCAAAGATAACTGCTGCCAGGGCTTTATCGTAAATGCTCTGACGCTTGATATCTTTTTTAAGCAGATTAATCAGATAGCTGTTGGCCTGCTGAACATCGGCTGACAACTGGCGACCATCGAGGGTTACCAGATACAACCACTGCAGGGCCTTATAACTTGGGAAGTAAACCTCACCCTTCTTCTCGGCTTTCTTCAGTTCCTTTACCAACTCAACCATCTCCTGACCCATATAGCCAAAGGCCTTGTTCAGCATGGCGCTGGTAGCACTCTGCTTTTCGGTGAGGGCATTAAGACGTACCAGCATTTCGCTAACGGCAACAGTGGTATAGAACGAGCTTGGCATACCAGGGAACCAGGTCCACGCCCCCTCAGCGTTCTGCAGTTTCTGCAACTTCTCGACACAGGTTGAGAGACGATTGTCCATCAGGTTCTCGTCGAAGAAGTCGGCCAAGCGATGCTTCTGTTCGGTCTCGTTGTCAGCATCCAGCACCCAAGGGGTTTCGCTCAGAACAAGATTCTTCAAATCCTCGTTCTTTTCCAGTTGAGAGGTGAGCGAGGCCTCGTTAGGTTCCTGCTTCCATAGCTCGAACACGTTTTTGATCTGTGGGTTCTGATTGATGATATATCGTCCCAGCCCGTTGGCATAGAACGAGGCAGCCAATGAGATGGCGTTATCGTCGTTGGGCGAGCCTACTGCTGGCAGGGCCTGCACCATCAACCAAACGGGATTGTTGGTATATTCGAGTGTAAGTTTGGTATTCTTGGCATCAGCAGGAACCAACTTGTTCAAATCGATGGTAGCAGTGCCAGGCTGGTGCTGGGTGATAGGCATCGAAACAGTAACTCGCTCGGTAGCTGGCAATACAGGCAGATAGTGCTGCTCACCATCGCTGAAGCCCTTGCCGTTGATCGTCATTTTGACAATCAACATTGAACATTCTTGGACGTGCCAAGCGGCAAAGCCGAGCGGACCATGGACCATTGACCATTCAAACTCGACGGGGGTTGTAGAACCTGCGGCGAGCGATACGGATTGCGACTTTTCGTACACGATGGCGTTAGTCTCGGCATTGATGATCTGCATGGTAGCCTTGCCCTGTGCCTGCTTTTCGCTAAAGATACGGGCCGAGATGGTGGCCTTGTCGCCCTCGCGGATAAAGCGAGGCACGTTGGGCTGTATCATCACATCCTTCTTAGCCACAGCCTCGCCTTGAATGTTGCCATAGTGCAAATCGCTAGTGTGTGCAAAGCCTAACATCTGCCAGGTAGTCAAACTCTCTGGCAAAGTAAACTTGATAGCCACGCGACCATTGGCATCGGTAGTAAGCTGGGGATAGAAGAAGGCTGTCTCGTTTAAATTCTCGCGAACCTGTACATCATCTGCATGACTTTCATCAGCATCAGCACTACCAGTGCTCGAAGTATCGATAGTCTCCTTTAATTTCAATATCTCACCATCTTCAACAACATCAAAAACCTTCGACTCATTTGCAGCCATTGGAGCTTCAGCCATCTCTAACAACACACCATCGCCCACATTGCCACGACTCAAAGCCTTAACACCGCGGAACGAATGGCGATAGAATGGGTGGGGATAAATATTGTGATCAAACAGACTGAAGCCAATCTCATCATAGTTGAAAGCCTCCCAATCGTACGAGGCGAATCGGCTAAAACTTCGAGGCGATACAAACTGCCAATTTACATGGGGCAATGCTATCCACTGATAAGGTGTAAAATTCCACTGGTGCTTAACCAACTGGTCCAGACTCTGATCGTACAGTGTGGCCATCAGGTTAGCATCCACTGGGTTGCCATTGGCATCCTTAATGGTCAGTGTCCACTCTTCTTTCTGTCCTGGTGTCAGACGATCGCGGAAGGTTGTCCACTCTAAGGTGAGCTTCTTGTCAGGCATGGGGCGCTGAATCTGGGCAGTATGGGTGTAACACTTGCCGTTCTTTACCCAAGCAAAGGTAAGCAGCAAGCCGTTTTCGTACTCTTCCTTATAAGTAAACTTACGGTTTATCAGCTCGTTGCTCTTATCCACACTCCCCTGCTCTATCAGCTTATGCCCCGAGAAGATGCTATAGAAGATATGCACATTCTGATCAGAACTACCCACCTGGATAGTAACAGGCGTGCCGTCGTTAGGGAACTGGGTAGCCGACTGATAGAACCAATCATCAGTAGCAGTAGCAGGTTGTTCATCATCGAGCGAGAAAACAACAAAAGTGCGATCGATGGTCTGATCCTCATACGCAGCCTCTACACGATGCTTACCAGAAGCCAGCTTAGCCAATGCGATCTGCTGATTTGTTCTGACCATCTGCCATTCGCCACCATCAATACGATAACGTACTTCGGCATCGATATCCTTACCTGCGGCATTGCACAGATGAAAAGTTGCTTGGGGGTTATCTTCAACCAGCACTTTTTCGTCGAGATCGATGCTGAGTGCGGTTGGACGATTGCCCAAAGGCAATGTGAACTGTCCCTGATGGGTTTCACCAGCCATATCAGTCACATCAGCCTGCAACACAAAGTTGTAGAACATGGTGTACTTGGTTTCGGGCATCTCGAGCGGCATTTTTATCACAAAGTTACCATCAGCATCGGTAGTAGCTTCGCCCGAACAAATCTCGGTACCGTGATTGCTGTAGCCCAGAGTACCCTCGTCGTAGTAGCGATTGTACGACCACCACCAAAGGGCGGTACGGCGCAATACCTTATACGCTACCTTGGCATCCTGAACAGGCACACCCGCATAGCTGAGTGCTGTACCTTTGATGTCAAGCACATCGCCAGTCTTATAGGCATCCTGATATTCTGCAAAGTCCACATGGAACGTGGGACGCTTGTATTCCTCAACACGAATGCTCTGCGAGCTATTCTCCACCTGGATGGTAAACAAGCCTGTAAGTCCCTTGGCAGGCAGGGTAAAATCTACAGCACCCACACCATAGGCGTTGCTCACAGTCTTTTTCTCGGCCACCACCTTATGGTTGGCATCGCGCAGCACAAATTTTATAGTCTGATGGGCACGAACGGTTTGTTTGATGCCCTTCTCCACCTGATACACTAATGCCGAAGCTTGTACCGTTTGACCTGGGCGATAGATGCTGCGATCAGTAAAAATAGCCGTCTGATTCACCGTGCGATCAGCCCCATAAAACTCGTATCTACCATTGCCATACAGCACAGCACCCGCCTTGTCGGTATCGGTATAGGCAAATACCGAATATGGACGCTCCTTGATACGCAGATGAGCATCGGCAATGGGGTGACCTGTCGTAGCATTCACCACCTCATAACGTGTTTTGCCATCGGGCTGAGCCTCGGCAATAATGAATACGTTGGTAACATGATACAATGTACGGATTACCTCGGTACCAGGATTGCTCTTAAACTCCACCAGGTACATGCCTACGGGCAGACCTTTCAGCGTCATACTATCCTCGAACAACTCGTACTCAGGACGTGCTGCAAAATGTTTTGTTTCTGTCAACACAGGTGCACCTAAAAGTGGACGAATCTTAGCCCACCCCTTCTCGCTTGATGGTGAGTGTTCGATATCACCCTCACAACGTACGGGATACACCGTCATAGTGAGTTGCGACAGATGGCGCATATCCTTCAGCACAACCTGCTGGGCCTGCATGGGACGAGCTACAGAGAGGGGATACGACAAGTGGAACTGAGGATTGGTAAGTTCCTTTTTGGTGTTGCGCAGATGGTTGATCTCAGGCCAACGTCCCCATTTGGCGATGGCATCATCGATAAAGGCGATGCGCTCTACAACGGGAGTGTTATAAGGCAACGCATTATATCTGTCGATAGCCAGATGGGCATCGATAATGCTCACAGCCTTCTGGTTGCCTGCCTTCTGATAGTAATCGCGCAACTGCTGATACTCACCCAACTCGGCACCTATCACACTCAGCATATCGTTGCCAAACACCGAAGCATCGCTTCCCATCACCACAAAAGGCTGATACGAACGTTCCTTGGTGTTAGCCAACAGCTTGCAAAGTTCGGGGGTAAGCTGAGGTTTCTTGATGCCTAAATCTATGCTATAGTTATCACGGTCAATCTGCCAAAGTACCGTTTGGTAAACCAAGCGCTGCACCTGGCCGGTGGCTTTCTGATAGCGTGCCACAATACGATCCACCTCGGGTTTCAGCGAATCGGGGGCGATATCCAACATGGTCTGGGCAGCATAAAGCTCAGCTTTGAGCAGTTGTCCGTATTGGTGCTCCTTCTCGGCCTTTTTCACAATCTTTTGCAGCACCTCGTACTGAGTTTTGGGCAGATCTTTCTCTTCAGCCTCTGATACCTGTTTCCAGAGTGCCGAATAGGATTGTCCGAATAGGAACATTGGCATGATCAAAGCTATAGTTATGATGAGAAATTTCTTCATAAAGCCCACTTTAATTGGTTTAACTATGCAAAGGTAGCTATTTATTTCCCAAATACAAAGAAAAATAACGTTTTTTATTTTGTATTTTGTTCGATTTGCACTATCTTTGCACTATGATAAACCAACAATTATTGAATCCCAAGAGCATCGTCGTCATCGGCGGCTCTAACAACGTGCATAAGCCCGGTGGTGCTATTGTACGTAACATTAAGAATGGTGGTTTCGATGGTCCGCTGCACATCGTAAACCCCAAGGAAGACGAAGTGCAGGGAATCAAAGCCTATCATGATGTAAAGGACATCCCCGAAACGGACTTGGCCGTGCTCGTAGTGGCTGCCAAGTTCTGTCCCGATTACGTGGACTATCTTTGTGCCGAGAAAGGGGTGCGCGCCTTCGTGATTATCTCAGCCGGATTTGGCGAGGAGACCAAGGCGGGTGCCGAACTGGAGCAACGCATCCTAGATACGTGCAAAAAGTTCGGAGCAGCACTCATTGGTCCTAACTGTATCGGACTGCTGAACCGCAACCATCATAGTGTGTTTACGCTACCCATCCCCAACCTGAACCCACAGGGTGTTGATTTCGTATCGGGATCGGGTGCCACAGCCGTATTTATTTTGGAGAGTGCGGTTATCAAAGGCTTGCAGTTTAACAGCGTATGGAGCATTGGTAACGGCAAACAGATTGGTATCGAGGATGTGCTGCAGTATATGGACGAGCGCTTTAATCCCGAGACGGATTCGAAAGTAAAACTGCTTTATATCGAGAATATCTCTAACCCTGATAAGCTGTTGTATCATGCCAGCAACCTGATTCGAAAGGGTTGTAGGATTGCAGCTATCAAGGCAGGTTCGAGCGAGAGTGGCAGTCGCGCAGCATCATCGCATACAGGTGCCATTGCCTCGAGCGATTCGGCCGTAGAGGCTCTGTTCCGTAAGGCAGGTATCGTGCGCTGTTTCTCACGCGAGGAGCTCACCACCGTGGGTTGTATCTTTACGCTGCCCGAACTGAAGGGTAAGAACTTTGCGATTGTTACCCATGCAGGCGGTCCTGGTGTGATGCTGACAGATGCCCTGTCGAAAGGCGGACTGAACGTGCCCAAGATCGAAGGTCCTGAGGCCGACGAACTGAAAGCAAAGCTCTTCCCAGGCTCATCAGTAGCCAATCCTATCGATTTCCTGGCTACAGGTACTGCCGAGCAGTTGGGTACCGTAATTGATTATTGCGAAAACAAGTTTGACCATATCGATGCCATCGCCGTGATCTACGGCACCCCAGGCCTCACCCATCTGTACGAGGCCTACGATGTGCTCGACAAGAAAATCAAAGAGTGCAAAAAACCTATCTTCCCCATCCTGCCCAGTCTGCACACAGCAGGTCCCGAGGTTGAGGAGTTCCTGAAGCGCGGTCACGTTAACTTCAGCGACGAGGTGACGCTGGCCACAGCACTCAGCCAGATTATGCGCACCCCCAAGCCAGCACCACCCGAGGTGCAGCTTTATGGCATCGACCTGCCCCGACTCTATAAGATTATCAGCAGTGTTACAGATAATGGTTATGTATCGCCACAAACCGTACGCGATATTCTTTCGTGTGCAGGCATTCCCCTGGTGCCCGAGATGGTAAGCACCAAGAAAGACGAGCTGATTGCCTTTGCCGAGAACGTAGGCTATCCTGTGGTGGCCAAGGTGGTTGGTCCTATCCACAAGAGCGATGTGGGTGGTGTAGCCCTGAACATCCGCACCCCTGAGCACCTGACTCTTGAGTTCGACCGCATGATGAAGATTAAGGATGCCACAGGTGTGATGGTACAGAAGATGATGAAGGGTACCGAGTTGTTTATCGGCGCCAAATACGAGAACCGCTTCGGCCATGTAACCCTTTGCGGTTTGGGCGGCATCTTTGTCGAGGTACTGAAGGATGTATCAAGCGGATTAGCCCCATTGAGCTACGACGAGGCATACTCGATGATTCACTCGCTCAAGGGCTATAAGATATTAAAAGGTACACGAGGCCAGAAAGGTATTAACGAACAGAAGTTTGCCGAGATTATCGTGCGCCTGTCAACCCTGCTGCGTTTCGCCATCGAAATCAAAGAGATGGACATCAACCCCTTGCTGGCTGATGAGAACGACGTAGTAGCCGTTGACGCTCGCATTCTCATTGAGAAATGAGAAAATGTAAAAATGTAAGAATGTAAAAATGAAGACTGCGATAGTAGGTGGAGGTGCGGCTGGATTCTTCCTGGCCGTTAACCTCAAGGAAATGTGCCCC
>JAEEGK010030565.1_pt1 | contig 10667 bp, 7 predicted proteins | sample 8958771 | NCBI WGS metagenome assembly JAEEGK01 (sample SAMN16246547, study PRJNA631951) | gut metagenome | biome: gut microbiome; feature: rumen; material: SC-attached | host: Bos | place: Iran: Karaj | collected 2018-10 | reverse complement strand
ATGCAAATTTCCCGTCGGACTTCTTGACGAAATACTCCATTTCGGCAAAAGGCAAGTTACCTATAAGAATCACGCCCGCCAACGGTTCCTTGCTCTTGTCTTCCCACGATTTCTTAATCGCCGCTTTTAGTTCGGCAGCAGACGTTTTCACCTTAAAACTTGGATTATCGCTATTAAGCGTTGACGAATCCAACACAAACGCGACCGGAAACGACTTGACATCAATCTTGAAACTGAAATTCTTTTCGACAGCACCCGCATATTTTTTTATCGCCGCAAGCACCTCGCTATCTTTATAAAGATCTTCATCCACGTAAATTTCTGCACGTCTCGTAACCGCATTTAAAGAAGCATCTTGTTCTGCAACATTCCCCACAGCAAAACAATACGACCCTAGAAAAAGTATCGCCAATACAATCTTCACGATTGATTTCATACCACCCTCCACAAAATACTTATTATTCCCTACCCTTTTTATGAATATACTCTAGCACAAACAAAAAGTCAAGAACAAATGCTTACAAAATGCGTAGAAAGGACATCGAGCATTCGCCCGATATCCTTAATTTTTCCCAACAAGAAATTCTAATGAATCCTATAATGGAATTCGCAAGCTAAACGATTCATCTAAAAGCTAAACGTCTTGCCGAAATTCACACCATAGCCAACCTTTTCGGCTGCAAAAACTCCACCATGGAATCCAGACGGATGAAAGTAGTTCAGCATAAAGCCGACATTCAATGTTTTGAGCCACATGATATCGCTTTCCAACATAATCACGCCATATTGCCCAAGCCTAGCTCCAACGCGTGCCGCAGAATAGACTTTTACGCCATACCCTTCGTCATCGTTTTCAGCCATGTTCTTGCCCAATTCGTCGCGAATATCGTCAAAGTCGCCGCCACCTTCAAAAATCTGGATACCAGCGCCAAGTCCCAAAATCACAGGGCCTGCATCAAAGTCAGCGCCAACCGCAATGCGTTCCTGCAAATTCCAGAACGAATACTTTTTCTTCCCCTCAGGATAGTCAAGCCATTCTTCGTAACGTTCATTGCATTTTCCGCCTTCAGTACAGTCAAACGAAGCTTTTCCGCCCTTGCCGCCAAAAGCAGCCTCCACGTAAAGCGGAGAAGAGAACCCAAACGGCCTGTAATTCAGAGAAGCAGTCGCTCCCCCGGTAAACCCGTCCTTGATGTTACGGCCAGACATTTTAGCACCGCCATAAGCATCGATGGACATCGTCATTGCAGAGGTATCGCCATTGACCGCAAGACGCGGCTGGTGAGCCACAATCATCTGCGATGCACCCATCGAACTCAAGTGCGGATTCAAGCAACCACACAAAGAGAGGACAATCACAGACAAAGCACCGAAAAGTATTGTTTTTTTCATATTTCATCCTTCTTATTTGTTCTTACACAAAATATACCATGATTTGTTTATAAGAGCAATAGGGTGTTATTGCAACATAATAGACTTTATGACGCAACGTTCATTAGGGTTGACCGACTGCAAATTCAAGCGATGAGCGGATTTGGACCCCTGTGGCGTTACATTTTGATCTATAATTTCACTCAAAGGTAAAATTTTGCGAACAAATCCATTTTGCAACCAACCGTTTGCAAGATTTTCATCTTGCAGCTTTTTGGAGTCAAAATAAGCCAGCGTTTTTTGGCATGTTCCCGGCCAATAATCAACAACAAGATTCGTGTAATCGTCCATCGACACCATCTTGCCGATTTCAATATGCATGCCGCGTCGCGGTCTATCATACTTGATTTCAAGGCCAGTCCCCAAATTATCGCTATACGGATTCACATGCACTTCATCCGTCCACGTATAATAATCGTACTGGTACGGATAAATAACGGGAGATTCAATCTTTAACGGCAATGCGACATCTCCTCTTGTATTCAAGACCATGTGAGGATTCGAAATCGTCACGTCCGCTCCATCAGAATTGATGACCAGACTGAACCAGCGAAGTCCATTCAACGCACCGTCATTTTGCGGCATTTGCCAGCGCAGCGTATGCGTCATCCCATCCAGAGGAACAGAAATTTCATTCAACTGCAAATAGGACCTACACGTCTTTATGCGGCAAAGCAGCAGTTCTGCCTTCATCCAGTTGCCTTTTGGATTTTCGATTTTAACATCCACTTCAAAAGATGTATTCTTCTGGATGTCGCCACCGTTATCCCAAAGAGCCACTTTTTTCCAACCGGCAGGAGAAACAAACTTCACGGCAGAATCTCTTTCAGTTGCGGCTGCATTATAATCATAACGAGCATAAGCAAAAGGAGTTTCCTGGACTGCACCCGCATTGAGAATGATATCCGGCATCTTGCTCAAATCCATGCACGACGTATTCGGCGAGAAGACTCCAACCAGCTTTGGATTCCTGAACTGCCCCAAGCTAAAATCGTAATCGTACTTGGCCACTTCGCACAAGATTCGCCACATATCGACCTGCATTCCCTCAAGCGCCGCCACATTTAAAGTTCCACTTGACAACGGCATTTCAACATGACGACCGCTAATGGGTTCGTTAAATCGCGGATGCGTCGGATCTACAGCAAATGTAGCAGTAGCCGTACTTCTATTTCCCGGATTTTCAAACGGGAAACCTTGATACGACTGCGTAAAGCCACATTCCGAGCGCATAGCCAAATCGCCATTGCATTTCATGTCCATGGCACTTGCTGTCGGAATAAACGTACTGCGATCCTGATTTAACTCATCATAAATCCAAGAGGTACTCAAGCTAATGCTAAAGAATAATATATCAGAGCTCATATTATCAGGTATGGCATCCAAGAATCCTTCACGAAGCGATTTGTAGATTGTTCTCGCAAACGGATACGTGGAACCCTGAATAAAGTCATATTCTGATGTTCCTGTATATTCCAATCGGCTTTCATCATCCGTTCCCTCTTTTTTGCGGTTATAAGCAATCGTTCCATCCGCCTGATCGGAATAGCACATACGGCTAATCGCCGATCCAAGTGAAAACGGTCCTTTTTCGACATGACGTCCCAAGCGATAATACACATTCGCATGTTCGGGGCTAACCCCCTTCAACTGGCCCTGTGCTATAAGTACCGTCGGGAACCCCTTGTATTCAGCAGCCTTGCGATAATCGTCAAAAAGAAAACGGCCCTTTGTTTTTGGCGCTGAATAGCAATATGTATCGGCGCACTTGTTTTCATAGACCAAAAGGTCAGCAGCTCCGGGACTCATCAAAATATCTTTGAACCTTTCCGCAGCAGAAGAACCACCTTCGTCACTCCAAAATGCAACCGTATTGAACAGTCCCTTCGGCATAACCGCACCCTGATGCGGAGAATCAAGCGAAGAGAAAATCCGAATCGGAGCATCCGTCGCCTTACGGTGTATATCGTACAAATAGGCCGCATAACGCCCAATCACGCCACCTTGACTTATACCCATGATGACAAAGCCTTCATCTTTAGCCCCCGGAAATGGAATCAGCTTGTTATCGTTCAAGAACGCAAACAATCGGCTCAAAACATCCGAATTTTCCTGAAGTGATGTTCGCACGGTTTCCGTAAACTGCACAAGAATCGGCGTATATCCTAGATTCTTGAGCATCTTAGGGAGTCCCACCTGTTGGACATCTTCTTCAAGATCCGTAAGCGTCCGCTTTTCAACCGGATCCAAGTTAATTCCATCAATAATCAAGAAGGGACGTTCCAAATAAATACCTTTCGGAAAGTTTGCATCTTCAGGAGCGTCAATAACGCGAATCTGAATCGAGTTGTAACCAGCAGAGCAGACTTCTCTTTGAGCATCCACTCCCGCATTACCAAAAATTTTAAGTTTAAACAAAGACAAGCACAGCTTATCGTTACCATCGACATAGAACGAGAAATCCTTATTCGCAGCCATGACGTTTGTCGAAAGGAAAATCGCCATAGAAGCAATAGCAAGCCACAAATAACGCATCATTATTTTACCTCCACGAATAAGTTCTGTTCAACAGTTCGTCCACCGTTTTTCATCTTGACGACAACCTTTTGCTTCCCTGACGAAGGAAATTCCAAATCCAGTCTTCCCTTCATCGGAAGCGAGTTGCATTTCCCAGAAACACAAACGGAAATCGAAGGTAATGACCTTTGTTTCGTCACGACAAAATACGGATCCAGCACAAAGCTTACCTTAGAACCCCTTACAAAAGAAGTCGGCAGCCCCGCTTCGAGCAAATGAGCATTCACGATTTGCATAGTCGAGCAGAGAGAATCCGCACAAGCATTGTACGCATAGTCCAAATCTGCGACAAGCAACGGAATTACCGTATAGTCCGACGCAGCGGCAATCGCCTCCGCTTCAAAATAAAGTTGCTTTGGATTCGCCACCACATTTTCGCGAAGCCTGTTGCGAACGACAGAGTACAAATTATCGTACCATGACGTTCTTGATTTCGCGGGCAACATGTCGGTCGCACGAACCGTATTCACAATTTTCAAGTGTTCCAGTTCGCTGACAACAAAGTCTCCATTCGTTTTCGAAAGAAGCGAAATTCTCTTTGGCTCTGAATATGCCGCAGTGAAATTCGATTCCAACGACGGAAGATACCTTGCATCACGCTTTTCCGACCATGATTCAACATTGGAAAATTCGTATTCCAAATAACCATCATTTGCATGTAGCGACGAAGAAGATACCGCAGAAGACGAGCTTGCAACAGCATTATTTTTTACGCAGCTGAATCCGACATCATCAATAAACATAGTCGTATATTGATATTGCGGAACATGGAACAGCCCGACGCCCACATTCATGACATCGACCGCACCCGTTACGCCCAAATTCACAAGCGGAACTTCAAGCGATTGCGTCCGATTCGCCGTCAAGCCGACATAATGGACGTTGCTTACCCCCGAAGAGCTCACAAGCCAAACGCCAAACCTTGCGTTTTGCGTTGCGTGAACCTTCAAACGAAGCACGCCGCCATCGACATGCAGCGGAAGCGACTGGAACGAAAGCAGCCCTTTCCAATCATCCTGCAAATTTTTCATGCCGGACAACCGGATATACGGAGCTTTCATTCCATCCTGATTTCCCCAGTTTGCCTTCCATTCAGGCAACTCCGGGAAAGTCATCCCCGATTCAACCATTTGACCCTTATCGTTACCGTTAGAATACAGCACGACATCTTTGCATTCACTGGCAAAGCCATTGAGTGCAAACAAGGCACCCATCAAAGCAATACCCTTAAACATCCTATTAATCATAGGACAATCCTTTATATTGATTTTTTTGAATAAACAGGCTTAGTCAGCCGTAACGATATAGCAAAAGATATAGCGAAATAATAAAAATAACGACCTTGAATAAAAACTCAAGGCCTTAATAAACTACAATATTTTTTTCGAAATGTAAAGGGGTTAATTAAATTTTTTATGAATTTTCTTTTTTCAAGTGTAAAATCAAATCACTTATATATACATCATCGACAATGTTCACGGAATACTCATGAGCATCGAGATACATCAAGTCTAGCCGTTTTTCGAAAGTCGTAAGCCCTAGCCCGCCATTTTTGCGTCCCGACTTTCTCGGGAAATTGGAATTTTCGGAATGGAAATGCACCACGTCACCCGTTTGCGTTATCGAAACATGCGCAAAACTTTTGCCGTTCGGGTTCACACAATGCTTCATCGCGTTTTCCATCAAGGGCATCATCAAAAGCGGTTCAATCATCACGTTCGGATTTTCAAGATTCACATTGAATACAAAATCAAAACTTTCATCCAAACGAAGTTTTTCCAAATCGGCATACTTCTGCAAGATATCAACATCTTCCTGCAATGTAATATACTTATCCTTGACTTGGTACAACATCATGCGTAAAAGCTGCGAAAGTTTATTCATCGAACTTTCCGCACGTTTTGCATCAATCTGAATAAGAGCCGAAATGTTGTTCAAAGTATTGAAAAGAAAATGTGGGCTCAATTGATTCTTTAAAAAGTCAAGTTCATATTGCAATCCCATTCGTTTCTGTTCACGAAGAATAAATGCTCGAACAATTTGACGGATCACCAATTGATAAAAGACACAAAGCAGGCAGACTAAGCAAACCAAGATAACAAACGTCAAAACAGTCCCAACGCCAAAATGACCTTTAAGAGAAGAAAAACAATAATCTTTAAAAAAATTCGCGAACCCATCATTGGATGAACGTTCTATAAAAAAGAATGCCACTTCACGAAAGAATAAAGCTGCAAAAAGCAATATAGAATTTGCAACAAAATATATGGCATAACGTTTTTTAAAAATACATGAAGGAACAAGAATTTTTTGATTAAGGAAAAATATAAAAAGGGTAGATAGCAATGGAAAATAAAAAGCAATCATTCCCTTAACATTGACGCTGAAACTCGATGAGTTTGAAGGATCCAGAATCAAGACCAACGGAAATATAATTAAGAACAACCAAACAAAGAGCGACGGAACAAAAACCGGTATCGGGAATTGGATTAAATCTTTGTCTTCATCCAGCAGATTTCGAAGTCTCTGTTCATTGCGTTCAAAGTCCATTTCTTGCAAAACAGCCAGTTTGTTACGCGTCTTTTGGATGAAACTGAGACGATTTTCAGTACTATTTGTAAGGATTTTGTCATTCATGGTCAAAAATTTAGTCAAAATTACAAAACTTACATGCTTTATGACAATTCCATGACAGAAATCACGAACATTTTTAACAAAAACTCAATTTAACTTTTGCACGCAGCATTCCGATTGATGACACAAGGAAATCAAACTGGAGGTAAATTTGAATACGTAAAAGAACAGGAGGTTACCCATGAAAACCCTTAACAATCGAGATCAGAAAGACATTTACATGCAATACTTGAGCGACATCGCACGTTACCCGTTGCTGACAAGAGAACAGGAAACTATTTTGCTCAAGAAATCTGCAGAAGGAAACAAAGCAGCCTTGGACATGTTGGTCAACGCAAACTTGCGTTTCGTCGTGAATATCGCAAATCTTTACAAAGGACGCGGTCTCGACATCATGGAACTCATCAACGAAGGGAACATGGGCCTCATCGAAGCAGCACGCCGTTTTGACCGCTCCCAGAACATCAAGTTTATCAGCTATGCCGTGTGGTGGATCCGCCAGAACATCACCCGTGCACTTTCCGAAAAAGGCCGCATGATCCGCATTAGCGCCGAAAAGGAATTGATGCTCAGCCGCTTCAACCGTCATGCCAAGGATGTACATCAAGTGGTTGGCGGAACTTACACTGTCAATGTGAACAAACTCGAAGGTCTTTCCAAGTACAAAGCAAACGAAATTGAAAGAATTTTGATGATGGGTAACTCCGCTTCGTCGCTCGACACCCCGGTAGGCGAAGAAGGCGATGCAACGCTTGGCGATACCATTTCTGACGTTCAGAATCAAACCGACGAACTCGCCCGCAAGCACAACCGCGCTGACGTGTTCAACAAGGTGATGGACGAAAACCTTTCGGACCAGGAAAAGGAAATCCTCAAGCTCTACTACGGTTTCAAGATGGATTCCGACTTGAACTTGAAGGAAATCGCTCCGATGGTGGGTCTTTCCAAGGAACGCGTCCGCCAGCTCAAGGAAAACGCCTTGAACAAGCTCCGCGAAGCAAACGTGGAACGCCTCCTCAACGAAGCTGCTTAGTCTTTTCGTCCAAACAAGTTTCATAACTCTCCTTTCTCCACAGAACCGGCTATTCGTAGCCGGTTTTTCATTATAATTTTCATGCAGATGGTGGTGTTTTTTTATAGGAAATTGTATCTTTAACGCATGATGTTTAAATCTTTCTGTTTCCGCTCTGTATTTATGGCAACGCTGTCCGCACTTTGCTTTGCGAACGCCGCTACCGAAAAGAAAACTCCTCCTGGAGATTTTTACGATGAAGTTTCGCGCCTGAACAAGGTTCTCTCCGAAGTGAACCGCAAGTATGTCGAAGAAGTCAACCCGACAGAAATCACGGACGCAGCCATCAATGGCATTCGAAACATTTTGGATCCGCACACGGCGGTTTTTGCCCCCAAGGACTACGAAAGCCTTAGAGTTTCCATGGAAGGCAAGTTCGGCGGCGTGGGCATTACGATTAGCCTCCGCGACAACATTCTTACGGTTATTTCGCCACTTTCCGGCACGCCGGCATTCAAGCTCGGCATCCGCGCAGGCGACCGCATCCGCAAAATCGACGGCAAGGACACCAAGGGCCTTTCGCTCGACGATGCCGTGAACAAGCTCCGCGGTAAAATCGGTACAGACGTGACCGTCGCAATCGAACGCGAAGGCGTTCCTGACCTCATGGATTTCACGATTACAAGAGCCGAAATCATTGTGCACGCCGTCCCTTACTACGGCATGGTTTCGCCGGACATCGGTTACATCAAGCTTGCAACATTCAGCGACAAAACGACTAGCGATGTCGAAAACGCTATCCGCGGCCTCCAGAAGCAAGGCATGAAGAAACTCATTCTCGACATGCGCTACAATCCGGGCGGACTTTTGAACCAGGCAATTGAAATCAGCGAACTGTTCCTCAAGCCGGGCAATGTCATCGTGAGCACTCGCGGACGCACGCAAAAAACGGAAAGTTCATCTCGCAGAAACCCGATGCTCAAGGCGGACGTTCCGATGGTCGTCCTCGTGAACCAAGGTTCTGCCAGTGCGGCTGAAATCGTCTCCGGTGCACTGCAAGACTGGGACCGTGCGTTAATCGTCGGCAAGACCTCGTTCGGTAAAGGTTCCGTACAGACAATCTTCCCGCTCGACAATCAAGGCAACGCACTCAAACTCACGACAGCATTCTACTATCTCCCCTTCGGTCGTTGCATCAACAAGCCTGAAAACGGCATCAAGGGACTCAAGCTGCAGGAAGAAGAAATTGACGAAGAGGAAAAGGACTCCGCCAAGCCCGATTCCGTCAAGAAGGACACCGCAGCACGTGACACGTTCTACACCCACAATGGCCGCATGATGTTTGGCGGCGGCGGCATTACGCCGGATGTCGATGTCGAACTCGACCCGATGCCGTGGGTTGTCCAAGTGCAGGAACGCATGGCCATGTACTTCAAGTTCGCAGTCAAGATTCGTCCGAGTCTCGAAAAGGCTCAAGTTCAAATGACTCCTGACTGGGTTGTGCCGGATTCTCTCTTTACGCAGTTCAAGGAATTCTGCAAGAAAGACACGAACTTCATGAAGATCAAGAGCAACGCACTTGTAGGCGTGGATCAGCTTGAAAAGAGCATTATCCGCGAACAGAACTACATGGGCGACAGCGCAAAGACGATTTCGGATTCTACGCTCGTGAAGCGTATCAACGAAATGCGTAAAGCCCTTGAAGATAACCGCGATGCCCAGTTCGAAGCGAACAAGGACTACATCAAGGACGGTATCAAGCGCGAACTCCTCACTGCATTCGTAAACGACTCTGTCAGCACGGCATTCTCGCTCAAGCGCGACAAGCAGCTGAACGAAGCCATCAAGTATTTGAGCGACATGCAGCTTTTCAAGAAGTCCATCAGCGCTCCGCCGAAGTCCAAGAAAAGCACCGCTAAAGCAAAGAAGTAACGGTTCAATTTGATTTGGCTTATCAATAAAATGGCTGAAGGCCTTGGACGTGCCGTCCGACGCTTCCTGAACAAGGTTGTGGGTTACATCGTGTTCATCTGGGAATTGTTCAAGAACATCCCCGGAGCCTTCACCAATTTGCACACAACAGTCGAACAGATGCACCACGTAGGGATTACGAGCATTCCCGTGGTGTTTGCCGCATCGCTTGCGACAGGCGCCATCATGTCATGGCAGCTCGCCTACCAGTTCGGCGACATGATTCCCATGATGTTTGTCGGCATGGCGGTCGGCAAGTCCGTGATGGTGGAGCTTTGCCCGATTCTTACGGCGATGGTCCTTGCAGGGCGAATCGGTGCTTCAATGTGCTCGGAACTAGGAACAATGGCTGTTACAGAACAGCTTGATGCATATAAAGTATTAGGTTTAAACCCTTACAAATACTTGCTTGCACCTAGACTGATTGCAACAGTCATCATGCTTCCGGTGCTCACTATTTTGAGCATTTTCATCGGCATTGTCGGTGGTTACGAAGTCGCTCACCTCTACAAGGAAGTTTCGTTCTCGGTATTCTTCTACGGTGTACGCATGTTCTACCAGAACTGGGACTTGGTCGTAGGCTTAATCAAGGCAACCCTTTACGGATTCTTTATTTCGAGTTACGCTTGCTTCTTCGGATTCTTTACCCATAGCGGTGCAGAAGGCGTGGGCAAGAGCACCAAGGCAACCGTGGTTGCCGGCATGACAAGCATCCTTATTGGCGGGTTTACCCTCTCCAAATTGCTGCTTGTTTAACGCGATAAATTTGTACAAATGTTCGAAACAAAACGCACGAGTAACAAGAGCTATACGGGGAACAAAGTTCAGGACATCCAAGTCCTTTTAGAGCGTGTTCTCCAGAAGAACCACATCACCGAAGATATTAACTTTAAGACCATCTCGGAGCGGTTTTCGGAGGTGGTCGGCCCCCTTTTGGTGGACCACGTAAAGCCCGAGAAAATTGACAAAAATATATTGGTGCTACATGTCGCCAATTCGGCACTAAAGTTCGAAATGAACCTCCAAAAAAAAGCTATTATTG
>JAEEGK010030561.1_pt1 | contig 10668 bp, 10 predicted proteins | sample 8958771 | NCBI WGS metagenome assembly JAEEGK01 (sample SAMN16246547, study PRJNA631951) | gut metagenome | biome: gut microbiome; feature: rumen; material: SC-attached | host: Bos | place: Iran: Karaj | collected 2018-10 | reverse complement strand
CATCATCGGCCGGAACAAGCTCGACAGCCTGTGGCTTCACACCGGCAAGCACACCGATCTGATGACCATCTGCAACTGCTGCCCCTGCTGCTGCCTGTGGAACATGGTCCGCGACATCGACGGAGGTATCGCATCCACCTACCGCCGCATGGCGGGGGTGGAGGTGTCCGTCGACAGGGACAAGTGCATCGGCTGCGGCATCTGCATGGAGAAGTGCTTCGTGAAGGCGATCAGGATCGTCGAAGGGAAATGCGAGCTGGACGACGCCAAGTGCAGGGCATGCGGAAGGTGCTCGGAGGAGTGCCCGAAGGAGGCCATCACCCTCACCTACGACCCCGCCGTCATCGATTCCGAGGCCGACAGGATATTCGGCCTCGTTAATCAGGCGTGAGCGAATCACTTATAGCATTGTTCATTTTTCACGGGGCTATGTCAAAGAAGGGACATGTAGTGAAGAGCAGGGAGTACTCCCGCAATTCACGTTTCAACGAGATCCTCCTCGCAGTGATGTACATCCTCATCGGAGCCATCACCGCCATCTGCGGACAGGGTATGCTCAACATCATCGTGGAAGCGGTCGGTATCCTCTTCATCGTGGTGGGAATCATAAGCTTCTCCCTCGTGAAGAAAATCGAGTCCAGCCTCCTGTTCCTCATCCTCGGTATCGTATTCCTGATACTGGGCCTGTACGGACTGGCCGCGGACATCATCAGGATCGTCTTCGGCGCCATGATCGTGCTGTCCGGAATCGTCATCCTGCTGGGAACCCAGCCCTCCTTCATGGGTTACGAGCTCCCCACCAAGTCCGGTACCCTGGTCAGCATGGCCCTGGGCGCGGCTCTGATCGTCGTCGGCATCATCGCCGCCGTCAACTGGGGCGGAAGCTTCGACATCTTCATCCGCATCATCGGTGTGATCGTCCTCGCGATCGGTGTCATCGACCTGATGAAGGCTGCCGGAGTCAAGTTCTGAAACGGAGCAAAATATTTTCGGGAGGGGTCACCCCCTCCCTGGGTTTTTTCAGCTGAATTTGTACGACAGCGCCATTCCGATGATGGCGAAGACCAGGATCGCGACGAGGATCCAGTTTTCCTGGATCAGCTTCACCATGTCAGGGGTCTCCTGCGGGATCTGGATGGCGTAGGTGGAGAAGTGGTTGGTCGTGAAGGTCAGCCTGTTGTCGGCGTAGCTGCTGGGGACCTCCGTGATCTTGTCTCCGTCCACGTAGTACAGCATGATGTTGGATGCATCCTGACCCGCACGGGGCGTGAAGTTCAGGGACACGGTGGCCTTGCCCGCTTCGAACACGGTGTTGTTGGTGCCGAAGGTGATGCTGTAGACCACGGCGTTCTTCAGTGCGCTCTGCACGGAGGAACGGAGGATGGCGAAGGACTTCTCCTCGAGATTGAGGGTCTGATCCCCGTTCAGTGCCTGCTTGGCGGTGTTGTCGAACAGCACCGAGCCGGAGGCGAGGTCGATCCTCAGGGTTCCGGAGAGGGCCTTGATGTCGGTCATGGCAGCAGCGGAGAACAGGATATCTCTGTTGCTGGTCTTGGCAACGACGTTCTGTCCGCTGGCTTTGATGCTGGCCGTCGCAGTGAACTCCTTGTCCTCGGTGACTCCTGCAGGGACCTCGGGCGACCAGGTGATCGAGATGAATCCGGTCGGTACGGTGATGGGGTCGTTGTACAGATAGTCGGTCTTGGTGGAGAGTACAGTTCCGTCGACATCGACGAAGGTGATGGTGTACATGATGTTGCTCACTGTGAATATGGGCACGTAGGTCGCATCGCCACTCACGGGAGGGATCTCGATTACTGTGGTGGTATCCTTGACAGCCCATCCATCGAAGGTGTGTCTCTTTCCGGTATCATCGTAGTTCTCTAGAGTAGGTACGGAAACGGTGTCTCCGATGAGATAATGGCGGGAGCTCAGAGTGCTCTCGTCTTCGTTGAGGAATGTGATGACGTAATCGGTGAAGGGATACGCATTGGTGTCCAGGCTAGGGACGCCGTAGGCCGCATACTTGGTGTCGAGTATGTGGGATACGCTCATGGCCCTGTGTCCGAAGTGCTCATCGACGGTAGTACTTCCTGCAAGGAAGAAATCCTGGAACAGCGTGTGTATATCATCCTGATCATCCCAGGTGAGATCGATGAGATACCACTTTCCGTTCTCCATCTGCACGTAGTTCCACATGTGGCCCTCGCTTCCGCTGTCCGTGACTCCGGTTCCGGTAACTATGATGCAGGGCACTCCGTAATAGTCGCAGGTTACCTTGAACGCCTTGGCATATCCTTCGCAGACGATCTGGGACTGTTCGGGATAAGTGGCTCCGAGGAACGCGGTCGCGATGTTGCGGACGATCATTCCTTCAGGAATGTGTTCCTTGTCCTGGTAGTAGATGAAACGGTCGTACAGGCTGTTGTAGATGTTGAACACCTTGGCATATCTGCTCGTAACATCGACGCTGGGGCGGAAACTCTCGAGGATTGCATTTATCGATGCGACGTTCGTCGTGATCTGTGCATCGGTGTTTCCGTAGGCGGTCATCGCGCTGGTGAAAGTGACGGTCACGGTGGAACTTGATAGTTTTCCATCCTGGGGACCACCCGAGTAAGTGGTGTAATTGGTGGAGAATCCCCCGTCCATCCAGTAGTAGTAGAGCTGTTCCTGTCTGAACAGCGAGTATACTCCATCTATTTTGTCATTCAGCGGAGGGATGACTGTGCTGGGATCCTGTCCTATCACAGAATCGTCGAGGGTCAGGCTGAATGACCTGTGCTCGATGGTCATCGTTTTCATTCCGTCGTAGATCTCTTTCTGGTCGTCGCTCATGCGGTCGTAGTAGAACGTTGTGGCGTTCACATCGTCTGCCGATGAATCGTCGGACTGAAGGAGTGTTATCGTAGCTGCGAGTGCGATGAGCGCAACAACCACCATCAGCAGTTGCGTTACGCTTATGCTCCACCCTTTTTCGGAGAAGCGGTTCATAGGTCAGTATCTCCTCTGGATGTTATAATCCTTGTCGAAGGAAGGCTGAATACGGCAGACTGGATGACTGTCAAATTGATTGATTGAGCGGTTTCCGGCAGCAGGTGGAAATATCCTCATTCATCAATAGTTCCAGCATCAGGAATTTCAATCATTTTTTTCGGTCAAAAAACGTGCACATAGCGATTTATACTACATTGGATATATCTTCCATATGGTTCAGTTCCAATACTGGTTCAGGGACGGGAGATGCGGCATCGTCTGCGCCGACAACCCCCAGCAGGTCCTTGACGGCGTATTCGGGGAGTACACCGCGCGCCTGAGGAACGACACCCACGTGGATCACATCCACTGGAAGAAGCACTTCCATTACTACGTCGAGGACTGGCATTCGGGAAAGGTCCTGGGAGAGTTCCGCGGCACCCGCGATTTGAACCGCCGCGGACACTGATTCGCCGCGTCAGTGCTAGCCATATCCCTTTAGATAAGGGATAGCTTTTTAATATGGGAGGTAATCGCGCTCGTATTCAATCTCCATATAGGGTGATTTAAGAATGGCAGACGCAAAGAAAGTTATCCGCCTTAACTACAAGGCATACATGGCAGACGCAGACAGGCTTTACGACACCACCTACGAGCAGGACGCAAAGGATGCCGGAATCTACAACGAGAAAGTCAAATACCAGCCCATGGCCTACATCGTAGGATCCAAGAAGCTGTTCCCCGCCCTCGACAAGGCCATCTCTGAGGCAAAAGTCGGTGAGGAGTTCACCGTCGAGATCCCCGCAGAGGAGGGAGCCGGAGCAAGGAACCCCAAGCTCGTCGAGACCCACTCCGTCAAAGAGTTCTACAGGCAGGAGATCAACCCCTACCCCGGACTCACCGTTTCCCTCGGAAACAAGACCGGTGTCGTCCTCTCCGTCGGAGCAGGCCGTGTAAAGGTCGACTTCAACAACGCTCTCGCCGGCCACGACCTCAAGTACGTCATGACCATCGCCGAGGAGATCACCGACGACGCAGAGAAGGCAAAGGCCATCATCGAGGCCGACTTCGCAGCCGCCGACGACTTCAAGTTCGAGTTCCCCGGAGACAAGGTCGTCGTGACCCTCCCCGAGATCACCAAGTTCCACCAGGAGTGGCCCGTCGCAAGGTTCAGGGTCGTCTCCGACCTCCGCGAGACCTTCGGTGTCGACACCGTCGAGTTCGTCGAGATCTGGTCCGCAGCAAAGAAGGAGTGAACAATACTAAATAGCAGGAGTCGAATCTCCTGCTATCCAGTTCACTGGACGAAACATCTTAGAGGAAAACTGGGCGGGTATTCTAGCACGGATAAGGAGACAGCCTCCTAAGCTGTATGTCTAGGGTTCGAATCCCTACCCGCCCGCCACTCTTTTTTTCACATTCTCCGCTGGTTTCAGATATTGTCGCGATTTGCGTTTTCCTGCGGAAATTGGCTTTATTTTGCTTACTTTTGCCTGGTTACGCAGGTGTTCCCTTAACCCTAGGCATTCTTATTACATAGGTATGTTAAATGACATTTTTGTACAAATGCTGGCAGATATTGTCAATTATTGAATAACAATCCAATCCAGTAAGTAGAAGTGTTTATATTATGTAGCCAACATATTTTTATTATGCACTCTACCGTGATCGTGCCCCCCGAAGTAGCACCAGGTACCATTTTATCCTGTTCCCGCTGCGGACACAAATGGGCGATCAGGAAGAGGGGCGCTCTTCCCAAGAACTGCCCCAAGTGCAGATCCATCCTGTGGCTGAAGAAGTACTACAACTACAACTGTCTGAAGTGCGGCCACGTGTGGGGAACCGCCAACGACTCCCCCCAGAGGTGTCCCAAATGCCATACCAGCAAGTGGAATACCCCTGCCACCGAGCGCACCGTGCGCAGCGAGCCCGTCAAGAGCAAGCTCCCGCAGGACCTCAAGGACAGGATCAAGACCGCCTACGAGGCGGGCGACGGCTGTCTCGCCATCGCACGTACCATGGGTCTCGCCTTCAGCGATGTCATGGACGTCATGCTCGAGAGTCAGCCCTCCGACCCGATCAGGATATAAGCCCGCTGCACCTACGGGATTCTGTAAGCGGGGTTCGATTGCGTTCGTTCGCTGTATCGATCCGCCATAGTTTCCCCGTTCCGTGATGATGCCGATTGCAGGGACACGTTCCGCACAGATGCGTATCCGATGCGAGGGCATGACCGGGCATCCATAACGATGGGAGGATAACGAATGACCGACGAGAACTACGGTAAATGCGACGTATGCAGGTACTGCGCGCACAAGGGCGACAGCTGGGAGTGAGGCCTCCACGGGAAGCCCGTCGCACCCAAGGATTCCTGCGGCGCATACCGTCCCGGATGCTGCGAGAACTGCAACCACTGCACCGTGACCGACGGTAACGGGATCTGCGGCAGGACCGGGGAGGAAGTGTTCGTGCTCGGCGTCTGCGATTTCTACGATCCCAGCGGAAGGCGCACTCAGTAAGTGGCCGTACGTTCCTTCCTTCTGTCGAAGGCGTTCTTTACGCTCATCTTGGCCCCGCTGCTGCCGGCCACCGCGTTCTTGGCGGATTCCGGGATTCCGAGATATACGATGTTGTCGGTGACCTCCTTCATGCAGGTCATGGACTTGCGGACCTCGGCGTAGGCGTCCTGCAGGGACTTCATCACTCCGTTCATGAGTTCGGTGATGCCGTACAGGTTCTTGAGCATGTAATCGTCCCTGTTGATGAATCTGGGACATGCTTTGAGGAAGGGGTTGTAGGTGCCGTCGCGGTAGTCGTCCTCCAGGTCGTCGACGGCGTCCATGACGTAGACGGCGGTGGTGAGGGAGGTGTACAGATCCCTCAGCGCGGGGGAATCTGCCTCGCCGGCGATGTCCGACACGGGTTCGGTGAGGGCCTTCCCGAAGGTGGTGCCCATGAGGACCGGGTCGGTGCAGCCCTCTGCCTCGAGGTCGCGTAGCCTGCCGAATCCCTCTCCCACGATGCGGTCGTATTCGGGGTACTCGGACTCCGCCTTGGAGATCGCCCTTGAAAGTGCCAGATCGATGAATTTGGTCTTCATGGAGGGCTTGTCGACCTCGTCGTCGTAGAGCTCCCATTTGGTAAGCAGGATGGTGTAGGCGGCCATCCGGCGGAAGACCTCCTGGTCGGTGTAGGGCTTGCGGAACACGCATCTCCATGACTTGGGGGTGCGGTCGAAGGAATCGTCCCCGCCCATGACCGAGTTCAGGACGATCGTGTTGAAGCACATGTCGTAGTTCACGGCGGCCGCCGAGACCAGGCCGAACTGGGCCTTCAGCTGGTGGCACGTCTCGCAGTAGTACCGCTGGTAATCAGCGAGGTTCTTGGCCGTCAGCCTCTGGTAGAGCGGGACCGTGTATCCGAACATGTTGCGTTTCGCTAGGACCGACACCTTATAAAAGACTACGCAGGAATCGGGAATTCTGGCCTTTTCCCTTATTATAAAGTCGCGTGCGAACCGACGACAATTATATAGGGGGAAAACCTACCGATGCCATTAAGCCAGTATTGGCAGGGTGAGTAAAGATGTCACACTCCGTTGAAGATTTAATCGCATCCTACATGAGTCAGTCCCCCCTCGCATTCGCAGCGATGGCAATCGTCACCGACGAGGACGAGCACGTCGTCGACAGGAACAAACCCAAGATGGCCGATGACGAGAACGAGCACGGAGCCGTCAACGGAGATCCCGCCTGCGACTACTGCTGCTGCACCGACAGGGGAACCTGCGTCACTCCCGCACAGCACATCGCCTGCTGGGGAGGACTCGTCGTCACCTGTATCTGCTGCTGCTACTGCACCAACGGATTCGGCGGACTCTACACCTACTGGCCCCTTTGAACGGAAAGACCGGTTCTAACCATGAGCCGCTTTCTGTCCGTGGTCATCAAACCCACCCTTGCCTGCAATATGGCTTGCAGGCATTGCTACCACTCCGCCGAAGAGCTTTCTTCTTCGGCGAGGATTTCTTTCGAAAGACTCGAGCATCTCTTCTCCGCCGTATCCAAGGAATACGATTCCGTATGGTTCGTATGGCATGGGGGAGAGCCCCTCTCGCTGCCTTTCTCGTTCTTCAAGAAGGCGATCGAACTCCAGGACAAATATCTGGGGCCCAACCGCTGCGGCAACACGATACAGACCAACGGCATGGCCCTCGACCGCAAGTTCCTGAACTTCTGCAAGGAGCACCAGATCAACATCGGAGTCTCCCACGAAGGCCCTTACGACGACGTCCTCCGCAGCCACGGCGCGGAGGTCGAATCCAGCCTCAGGAAGATGGCCGACAGGGAGAGGGTTTTCTCCGTCAACTCCACCGTCTGCCGCGAGACCCAGGACAAGCAGGCCGAGATCTACCGCCATTTCCGCGACATGGGCTCCTCGGTCAGCCTAATGCCCGTGCTCCCCATCGGGTGCGCCGCATGCCACAAGGAGCTGGTCCCCGAGCCCGACGCGTACATAAAATCGAGCATCGAGGCCTTCGACGAGTGGTTCAACGACCCGGAGGCGAGGGTCCCCCTCGCGCCCCATTACCTCTATGTCCTGGCCGCCGCCGGCAACCCCCAGATGTCGGACTGCGCGCACAGCTCCTGCCTCACCAAGTGGCTGTGCATGTACCCCAACGGCGACCTCTACCCCTGCGCCAAGCCCTGCCCGGAGAACATGAAGCTCGGGAACATCGACGATGTGAAGAGCCTCTCCGATCTTTTCAGAACCCCCGGATTCGTTAACATCCTCCAGGGAACGATCGTCCGCAGGCAGAAGTGCCAGTCCTGCGACGTCTACGATTTCTGCCAGGGCGGATGCAGCATCGACGCTTATTACGAGACCGGCCTGGAGAACAACGGAGGGGACTCCTGCAGGATATACCGCGAGGTGTTCTCCCACGTGAAGAAGTGCGTGGACGAGGTCATCAGCGAGAAGAAGGACCTCTCCAACTACAACGCGTTCGTAAGGGATGCGATCCTGGGCAGGCTAGTCAATCCTGCCCTGAATCCGCTCCAGTGATCAGTATTTTACGCCTATGGCGCTGACCATGATGCCGACGTCCTTGGGAAGGGCGGCGGCCGCGATGCAGGACCTGGCGGGGAAAGGTTCCTCGAAGAGTTCCGCGTAGACCCTGTTGACCTTGGGGAAATCGTCGATGTTCTTCAGGTAGACGGTAACGGACACGATGCGGTTCTTGTCCACGCCTGCCGCCCTGAATACGGCGAATACGTTCTCGATGGCCTGGCGGGCCTGATCCTCGATGTCCTCGGGGACGGATCCGTCGGCAGGGTTCACGGGGATCTCCCCGGCGGTGAATACTAGGTTTCCGGCGGCGATGCCCTGGGAGTAGGGTCCGACCGCCAGGGGCGCTTCTTCTGTCTTGATTGCTTTGATTTCCATCTGTCTCACTCTCCTAGGGTGGAGATATCGTAGGGGGTGTTCTGGTACACGTAGTAGTTCAGCCAGTTGCTGAAGATGAGGTTCGCGGTGCTCCTCCATGTCATGATGGGGTCCTGCGAGGGATCGTCGTTGGGAAAGTAATGGTCTGGCACATGGGGGTTCATGCCCTTGTCCATGTCGCGGTAGTACTCGTAGGACAGGGTGTTTACGTCGTACTCCATGTGGCCGGTGATGAACACCTGCCCGCTCCTCTCGCTGATGATGATGCCGGGTCCGGCCTCGGCCGATTCGGCGATTATGTGGAGGTGGGGGTTCCTGACGATCTCCTCCGCCCTGACCTCGCTGTGGCGGGAGTGGGGGAATCTGAACACGTCGTCCACCCCGCGGAGCAGGGGTTCGTCGCTGACCAGGGGACGGTGGTCGAAGATTCCGGATTTCTTGGATTCCAGAGGGTACTTCTTGATGCCGTAGTGATAGTAGAGCCCGGCCTGCGCTCCCCAGCAGATGTGCATGGTGGTGGTAACGTGGGTCTTGGACCACTCCATGATCTCGCAGAGCTCGTCCCAGTAGTCCACCTGTTCGAACTCTATGTCCTCCAGCGGAGCGCCGGTGAAGATTATGCCGTCGATGTTCTCGTCGCGGATGTCGTCGAATGTCTTGTAGAACCTGTCGAGATAGGCGTGTGAGATGTTCTTCGACTCGTGCGTTGCAGGAACAAGGAGGGTGACGTCAATCTGCAGCGGCGTGTTGCTCAGAAGCCTCATGAGCTGTATCTCTGTCTCTATCTTAGTAGGCATTAGATTCATTATCGCGATCTTAAGGGGCCTGATATCCTGTGACAGGGCGCGCGATTCGCTCATCACGAATATGTTCTCTCTTTCCAATTCATTGATCGCAGGCAGTCCGTTGGGGATTTTGATCGGCATTTGATCTTCACTGTCCCAGTAGAATAAGTGAAATGTATTTAATTCTACCTACCCACTAAGTAGGTAGGTATTAATACTACGGCGATATTGTAGTTGACGGTGAATGAATGACCACACCTAGAAAGTACAAACTCGAGACTTTGCAGGTACACGCGGGTCAGGAGACTCCAGATCCTGCCACTGATTCGCGTGCTGTACCTATCTACATGACTACATCCTATGTGTTCAAGGATTCGGCACAGGCCGCAGGGCGTTTCGCCCTCACGGAGCCCGGGAACATCTACACAAGGCTGATGAACCCCACCTCGAGCGTCCTCGAGGAGAGGATCGCGGCCTTGGAAGGCGGAGTGGCCGCTCTCGCGACCGCTTCGGGATCCGCAGCGATCACCTATGCCATTCAGAACATCGCCCTGGCAGGCGACCACATCGTGTCCTCCACCAACCTATACGGCGGAACGACCAATCTGCTCGCCAACACCCTCAGGGAGCAGGGGATCGAGACCACCTTCGTGGACCCCTCCGACCCGGAGAACTTCGCGAAGGCGATCAAGGACAACACGAAGCTGCTGTACACCGAATGCCTTGGCAACCCCAACTCGGATGTGGCCGACATCGAGGCCATCTCGAAGATCGCCCACGACCACGGGATCCCGCTGATCGTGGACAGCACGTTCAGCCCGCCGACGGTCTTCAGGCCGATCGAGCACGGCGCGGACATAGTGGTGCATTCGGCAACCAAGTTCATCGGAGGACACGGTGTCGCGATGGGAGGAATCATCGTCGACAGCGGGAACTTCGACTGGGCACAGAACGACAAGTTCCCTACGCTCTCCAAACCGAACCCGTCCTACCACGGGGTCGTGTTCACGGAGGCCGTCGGAAAGGCCGCATTTGTCGTCAAGATAAGGACCACCCTCATGAGGGACCAGGGCGCATGTATCTCGCCCTTCAACTCGTTCCTCCTCCTGCTGGGGACGGAGACGCTGTCGCTGCGTACAGAGCGCCACATCCAGAACGCTCTGAAGGTAGTCGACTACCTCAAGAACCACCCTCAGGTGGAGAAGGTCAACCACCCCTCGCTGGAGACCGGCAAGAAGAAGGAACTGTACGACAGGTACTTCCCGAACGGCGCCGGATCGATCTTCACGTTCGAGATCAAGGGCGGTGCGGAAACCGCGAAGAAGTTCACGGAGTCCCTGCACCTGTTCTCGCTGCTGGCGAACGTCGCCGACGTGAAGTCGCTGGTGATCCACCCCGCATCGACCACCCACTCCCAGCTCGATGAGGCGGAGCTGCTCAGGAGCGGGATCAAACCCAACAC
>JAEEGK010030558.1_pt1 | contig 10669 bp, 1 predicted proteins | sample 8958771 | NCBI WGS metagenome assembly JAEEGK01 (sample SAMN16246547, study PRJNA631951) | gut metagenome | biome: gut microbiome; feature: rumen; material: SC-attached | host: Bos | place: Iran: Karaj | collected 2018-10 | reverse complement strand
GGGCGGCGGCGACGAGACCAAGGGCGGCGACGGCGACACCAAGGGCGGCGACGACGAGACCAAGGGCGGCGACGGCGAGACCAAGGGCGGCGGCGACGAGACCAAGGGCGGCGACGGCGACACCAAGGGCGGCGACGGCGAAACCAAGGGCGGCGACGGCGAAACCAAGGGCGACGGCGACGCAACGGAGACCTTCCGCATCCATACCACGGATTTCTTCGGAGATGAAATCACAGACAGCAAATTCGGCAACGGCTTTACGCTGTATTACTATGCGATACCGCAAAGCAAGCTGAATGAGCCTTATTATGATTATTATACTCTTAGTATTACAGAAGATACCAATCCCAGCGCCGTGTTTGGGAGGCAAATGAAGCCGGCTTACGAGCCAGAATACTTTGAGACTTATCTTCATAGCGTTCAGGTGAACGAAAAGGACCAGAGCATTACCCTCACGATGGCGGCGAATGCGAGCGTGAATGATCCTTATGTGATCTTCTTCATCGCCGATGAAAGCGACAAACCATCGAAGACGAACTATTATTTTCCAGCTCCTTACATGATGCAGGCCAAGGAATGGAGCGCCCAGGCGCTCTTCTATTACGACGGGGAAACGCTCTATATCTGTGACGATACCGCAACGCTTGCAGACGGAGCCTATGTCTTCGACGTAAGGCACGACGATTCCCTGTTCCAGCCGAAGCTGAAGATCAAATTCGATACCACAGATTTCCTTGCTGCCGGAGGAGACGATCCCTATCCGGCTGATTACACTTGTGTATCGTATATAACTCCACCGGATTCATTGACGAAATTGGGAACGGCAACGAAGGACGGTGAGTACGAAGTAACCCTTACACAGTATTTCAGCAGGAACCAGATGGAACAAAGCCAGAGCCAGGCGAACCCCGTTCCCGTCGGTATATGCACTGCTATGGTTCTGAAGAATAACGCTAATGACCCCTCCTGGCGCATGACGACGAACGACGTATTCACAGGGATTCCGGGCGCGATGATGATGTCGATGTTTTACGTATTCGCCGTCGACGAAGATGACTATCTGCTCAGCGTAAATGTGACAGGCGGTCCGTCTTCGCAGGGCGGAAATCAGGTTACCACCGGTGATCGGCTGGTGGTGACCCTCACAAAGAGCGCAGGCATCACCGTTCCGGTGACGGCGGTGACAGAAGGCCTTGCTGCGTTCCCCCCCATCTACATGAAGGCGACGCTCAAGGTTTACGATCCTTCTGGCTCTACGAACTCTCCGCCGATAGCGTCCTGTGAATATACGAAAGAACTGACAGCGCCTGCGGCTCTCAACGGCAAACTCATTTTCAAAATGGACGAAGATAACTATTCTAATTATATGCGTGATATGCGTGTCACTGTCGACGTCCAATTCTATCTGGACGAGTCCATGCAGACGAGCGCGGACCAGTACATCGCTTCCGGCACCTATTCCGGCTGGCTTTACCCGAACGGTACAGTATGGACTCAAAACAACTCAGAAGAACTGACCATTGCCTATGCGCCGCTCACTGTGACGGTTGCGCCCGATTTCCTGGAGGTTCACCCCAGCGCCAGTGCTCCCGCTTACGCCAGAGTCGATGTTTACAAAACCGACACGCAGGGGAATGCTGCACTGCTTTTTAATGGACCTGCAATCCCCGTGAAGGATGAGGAACCATTCACCGTATGCCTCGATCATCTTGCGCCGGTGGGGGCGGCGGATTATATGCTCAGGGCCTTTCTCTCCGAAGATGGAGAGAACTGGGACGTGAAGACCAGCAAGGGCACCCTGTTCAATCCCGACGAGAGCGGGGCTGCCATCGTGTCCCCCACGGGCGTCCTGGTCGAGCAGCCGGACCAGCAGCCCGAGCCCATCGTCCTCAAGCCTTATGAGGCCTATGAAACGCCGGTTACCGCCGACGTCACCGTCCCTGTCCGCGTGAAAATCCCGGTGGACGGTAAATATACGTTCGCGTACGGCATCGACAGCAACGGGTCGGAAGCCGCCTATCTGATGCTGTACAGGATGAATCCCCAGTCGGGCGATCTGGAGTATGTCACGAGAGGATACAACGACGACGGCACGGGAGCGCTTTCCTATGTCAAACTGACGAGCTCCGGCATTGGAAATGAGATGTCCATCGAGGTCCTGTTCAAGGACGGCTTCCCCTTGACCGGTACCTACTATATGACCTACGGTCTGGGCCAATTGAATTGGAGAGAATATGTAAGTACCGATTGGAACGACAAAAACTGGACCCACGAGGGCGCGGTGGAGGTCGTACTGGATTCTGAGGGGAATCTCACCTATAAGGATACGGGAGACCCCGTGGTCCTGGAATTCAACTATCGGGAAACCGCTCTGGCCAACATCAATATTTGTGCGGAGCTTCCCGAGCATTACGATGCAGATCTGCCGCACAATCAAGAAAACGAGACGACGCCCAGAAGCTTCCACTATTACCTGGAAGACAGCGAACACAACCGTTATTATGGAGAAGACATTTACTTCAGAGATATGTGCGGAAGTAAGGATTGCCTTCCCAATATCGTCAATGGAGAACTGATTATCGGGACGCCCCTTGGAAGATACCAATATGCCGACCACCTATTAAACGGAACGACGTATGACGGCGTTCGCGTGATCGGGGCTCTGTATTCAGAGCTGATCAGTTATTATGACTATGATCATTACATAAGCGGCTATAACGATGACGACGGTTATGTCAATTCTTGTTTGTATGCTTATAATGACAAGAGTGTCATCGGCATACCCGTTGGCGATTATGAGCTGTCGTATTGGTGCGGAGACAGCGATAGCGTCCGCAGTCATTGGCACCAGGAGGACGGCCTGAAGGTGCGCTTCGGGGAAGACGGAAAGCTTTATCTCATCAATGACGACGGGGAGCCTGAAGAAGAGCCCTACAAGATCCGCATAAAATATGAAGGTGAGCCGGCGTCGTTGGAGCGCGAATTTGACGCTCTGACGATCCAGGTCGATACCACCGTCATGGACGGCGTGGCGACGGAGAAGGCCTTCACCGCGCACGACACCCTTGTGGTCATGGTGACGGAGTACGAATACTCTTATAGTTCGGGGAAGCCGATCGCCTACGGTACGGCCGGCATTACGGAGGCCGGCAGCCAGAAACTTCGGCTCCACAGTCCCGTTGCGGGGGAGAAGCTGACGCTCCGGGAAGACAGAAACTATAGGATCATCTTCGCGACATTCCATAATTTCAATGAAGAAAAATTCCTGCAAATCATTACCATGGATCCCGACGATTACCCTGACGAACCCATCGATTTCGGAACCGTCAACGCCGCCTGGCCGGATACGTTTGCCTCTGGAAGCTATCAGTATCCCCTGTCCTTCCAGAGCGGCAACGTTACTGATGAAGGAGAAATCCGGGGCTTTACGTATAACAAGCAGAGCACCAACGGCAACTATTATCAGGATGCCCAAGACACCTCGGGAGATTTGCTGTGCCTTCTGAATTCCAGCCTCATCCTTCCCTGGGGCACGACGGACCCCGGAGTGGCAGAACAATCGGAGAATGAATCGGCTGCGACCTTCCATCCCATCAGCGATCTTTCCAATATCAAGGCGGAAAATGATTATTATTATATCATCGTCGCCCAGAACCACGAAGGCGAGTTGTATGCGCTCTGCTATGACGAAGATGGGGGATATTCCATCAAGCTGGATGTGGCGTCTCTTGAGGTCCTGCTAGAGGACGGCTTCAAAGCCGATACCTTCGGCGACGCTGCCGCTGACTACAACAAGATGATCTTCAAGGCCGAAATCAAATCGACCGGGACCGAGTCTGTCGAGCTGAAGCTCAAGACCGGATATAAGGAAAGCGGCAAGACGATCGGCATAAAAATGGGAAACAACAGCGACGAACCCACGCCGATTTTCGACGTGAGCAGCGGGACGATCAAGCTTGTAAAGACGGAAGAAGCAAACCAATTCCATCTGGACAAGGGCAACTACAGCCGGCTCTGGTATGTGGACCTCTATGGCTGGAGCGGCTTCAGAGTCGTGAGCAACAAGTTCGGGCCCTTCTATGCAGGTGAAAGAGAAAGATACGACGAGAATGAAGTCTATGTGACAGATTATCTGCTGTATGGCCTTTACAACGGCAGCGTCAGCACCCTGGAGACGGCCGGCAAGAATGTGGACTGGAACCAGTACATGTCCAATCCCAAACGCTATTCCTGCGGCGTTTATGCCGGCGTCTCGGATGATCATGCGGAAAAAAACATATTCATGGCCGATGTGGACAGCGATTATCTGAACGCTGATTACTATAACGCAATAAAGGAAATCAACTCGGAATCTCCCGGCGCGGGGACCGACAAGGTCTATGTCCTCTGCAATCATATCGACGCTACCCCGGCCGAAGCTCCGCTCAACGAATACAAGCTGGTCAAAACCTTCGGCGATTTTTACGAAACCTATGTCAACGACAGCCAATCCAGATCCGCCAGCATGCTCCTCGTCACTACCGACGGGGATGGCAACGAGTTTGTCATGGAGCCGGAAAAGCTCTTCCAGGTCAGTAGCCAGGCCGGCGCGAACGGATACAGGACCGTCAACACCGCTGCGGACCACATCCTCGTTCCCAACAACAACAGCGGGACCAGCGCTCACTTCAGCATGAACCGCACGGAAATCAAGGAGGAAGGCATATTTGTCTTCGATACTGCCTATGCCTTCCGAAAGAGCGGCCAGAAGCAGGGGTTCACTGAGAGGGGATATATGACGCTGAATGGCCAGGCCGGTGACTGCGCCTGGACGCAAACCGGAGAACATGAGTACAATGCGCATTACCTCCTCCATCCCATGACGCCGGTGCACAGCGACGCCGACTGGGATCAGGCGGAGAGCTATAAGCTCTCTGTGATCCGGGGCGGCAACACTTTCTGGCTCGGCGTCGACTGGGAGACCGCTCAGATGGTCATCGTGAGCACCGAGGCGGAGGCTGTTGAGTTCAAGGTCTACAGCAATGTGGTCAACCGGTATTATTCCAGCGCTTACAGCACCGATCTGCACCGATACTACCGGGTCCAGAGCATCACCGAGATCCATGAAAACGACGAGATCCTCATCGTTTATACCGACGGCGAGGGGAATAAGAAAATCGTCGGCCTGCCGTTCTACGACGAGGGGCATTACATTCTCGACAACAGCATAGTTGACGCAGGCGGCATCAATCCGGCGGTCAATGTTCTGCCGGAATACAAAGAGATCGACATTCGGAGCGGGAACATCACCGCAGACAGCAAGTATGACTACAGGCTGGCTACGGACGATTACAAAAAGAAGCCCTTCGCCTGCCTTGAGGAGGGCGTCGACAATGTGATCCTGGCCCAGGGCATCGCCGCAAACATCCTCGGAAAAGCATTAACCGAAAATGAGAAACAGCGAAAGTATGAGGGCGCCTGGGCTCTGGTTGCAGAGGGAGCAAAGCCGTATATCTATATTAAGAATAACGCTTTGCAGCTTTACAACAGCGCTAAGGGACAAGCGCAGATATGCTTCTTCCCGGCGGAAGAAGAAGGCGAATTCTACATCCGGGGCGGTAGCAAAGAGAACTGGGTTGGCCTCTATCACTATCAGCGCCGCCTGCTCTCCCTCGAAACCGGGGCCTATGAGTATGCCGGAAACTATCTGAGCTTCGGCACCGTAGCGCAGGCCGACAGGGTCTCGTTTGAAATCTACCGCAGGCCCGCCAGCGACGAGAGCTTCATCGTGGAATACCATATGGCGGAAGGCGCTGTTCAGCAAGAAATCAAGCCCCAGGATACCTTCGACCTGAAGCCGGGGCAGGATGTGACGAAGGACGGAACGGACTATATCTTCGTCGGCTGGACCACGAATGAGAATTACGCCGGAGATGCCGGATATCTGGACATGCCGGCGTCCGCCAACCTCTTTGACTACGACGACATTGCCAAGCTGGCCTCGGTCAAGAGCAGCGTCAAGGCGCAGTATGGCCTCCTCGGCAACTGCGATCCCGAAAAGAGCAATACGGTCGACTACGACGAGGTGAAGAACAAGGTCGAGGTCGAAGAGGGAGCAGAAGGGCTCGGCGTGCTGAAGCTCTATCCCGTCTTTGCGGTGCGCGGCCGCACCGAAGTGGTCACGGCCAACGACGGCAATACCATGATCATCGGCATCGCCGATTTCAAGGACCGTCAGGACGGCGGCGACGGCGCGACGAACAGCAAGGAGCGCTGGCTGGGCAGCATCGACATCCGGATCTTCAAGGATGGCGAGCTCTGGGTTGCCAGCGAGCAGAACGGCACCCAGAGCGGTACACAGAACGGCCCCCAGAACAGTCCCCAGAACAGCCCTCAGAACGCCGACGGCATGAATGCCAATGTGCTGAAGCCCCTCGGCAAGGCCATGGCTCTGAAAGCCCCGGTCAAAGCGCCCAAGCAGAGTGATGCTATCACCGCGAAATTGTATTTCGCGTATCACGACGACAACGCGGCGGACCTGAATATCAAGTTCATCGCGCAAGAAGTGACCGCCGCGACCCTGGGCGCATACCTGTCGAACAACACGTTCAGCGCTGCGGAGCCCTCCGCGCAGTATCGGATCGACGCGGTCCATGCGGTGCAGGGCGGTTCCCAGGACGGCCTGAAATACCGCTTCAACTGGCTGGACCAGGTCGTGGGCGGCCAGCTGGATAACGTCAAGGGCGGCAGCGTCGTCGACGTTTATGTCACCACCAAGTATCAGATCAAGTATTATTTCGACAAGGGCGACGGCGAAGGCTATCAGCTGCTGACAGAGGATGCCTGGACGAACCCGGAATACTACACCACGACCGACACCGAGAATGCGGTAGCGGCCGCGCGAGACCCCAAGGGGTACCTTATCGTAAAGGACAAGGAAGCTCCCGGCTCGGACCTCGCCAACCTCATTGACAGGACCGACGGGACCAATGAGAACTTTACGGATGAGAAGATCGTTCGAGGGGAGTATTCCGTCTTCCAGTATGAGTTTGACACGTATAAGCACGACATCCCCATTGCCGCGCTGCCCGAACCGCCGGCGGCAACGGAGCTCGACGCCGACGTCTGGAAGGTCATGAAGACCACGGATACCGGAAGCGCGGCGCCCTCCGCGGTGGATGCGGATAAGCTTGCATCGACGGGCGAAGCCCAGACGCCGGAGAGTACGCTGACCGTCGCCAAGGCAAATACCTCCTGGACCTTCACCGCCGGCGGCGACAACACCAAAACCTACCATCTTTATATCAAGGTGAAGACCGATGCGTCTTCCGAGACCGTCGATATCACGGTCACCAAGGTGTGGGACGACGCGGACAACCAGGACGGCAAGCGGCCCGGGGAAATCACCGTCAACCTCCTGGCGGACGGCAAGAAGGTCAAATACAAGACCGTGACCGAGGCTGACAAGTGGACCTGGACCTTTGAAGACCTGGATAAATACGACGGAGGTGGCAAGGAGATCAAGTACACCGTCACCGAGGAAACGGTGGAAGGCTACGGCACCCCGACGATTGAGAAGACGGAAACCGGCTTCCAGGTGACCAATAAGCACACGCCGGAGACGGTGGACGTCAGCGGCAAGAAAACCTGGGTTGACGAAGACGACCAGGACGGCATCCGGCCCGAAAGCATCACCATCAACCTCCTGGCGGACGGCACGAAGGTCGATTCCAAGACCGTGACCAAGGCGGACGATTGGAAGTGGAGCTTCGAGGGTCAGCCGAAGTACAAGGCCGGGAAGGAAATCACATACACCATCGCCGAGACGGCGGTGGCGGGCTATGCCCCCGAAATCAAGGGTTACGATGTGACCAATACCCACATTCCCGGCACGGTGGATGTCAGCGGTGAGAAAATCTGGGACGATGCGGACGATCAGGACGGCATCCGGCCGAAGAGCATCACCATCAACCTCCTGGCGGACGGCGTGAAGGCTGCTTCCAGGACCGTGACCGAAGCGGATGGTTGGAAGTGGTCCTTTGCGGGATTGGACGAGTCCAAGGATGGCAAGAAGATCGTCTACACCGTCAGCGAGGATCCGGTGGACGGCTATACCACGACGGTGGACGGTTACAGTGTGACCAATAAGCACACGCCGGAGACTACAAAAGCAACCGTTAAAAAAGTGTGGGATGACAAGGATGATTATGACGGGAAGCGGTCGGCAGGCTTGACAGTGACCCTGTCCAATGGCACAAAGGTCGAGCTGAACGAGAGTAACGGCTGGACAGCAACGGTAGAAAATCTGCCGAAGTACGCTGCCGGTAAGCTCATCACCTATACCTGGACCGAAACGGTGCCCGCAGGCTACAGCCTGACGAACACGGAGACGGCGGGCACGGTAACGACGCTGACGAACAGCTATACCCCCGGTAAGACCTCCGTAACGGTCACCAAGGTCTGGGAGGACGAGAATGACCGGGACGGCCTGCGGCCTGATGAGATCACGGTGCAGCTTTACGCGGACAAAATCGCATACGGCGGACCGGTAAAGGTGCGGAAAGCTGACAAGTGGCAGTATACATGGGCTGAACTTGATAAGGTGAAGGACGGGAAGAAAATCGTTTATACCGTTGCCGAGATCGAAACCCCGACCGGTTACACTTTTGCGGGCGTTAAAGGCAACGCCGTAGAGGGCTTCATCCTGACCAACAGCCATAAGCCTGAAGAAACGTCAACGCCGCCCGAGAATCCGGAAACTCCGCCTGAGGATCCGGATACTCCGCCTGAGGATCCGCCGGTGACCCCGCCCATAGGGGGAGGGGAATTGCCGGAGCCTACGCCCGGCCCCACGCCGGAACCCACGCCCGGCCCCACGCCGGAGCCTACGCCCGGCCCCACGCCGGAACCTACACCAGAACCTACACCGGAGCCTACACCGGAGCCGCCCGAAGAGACAGAAATGCCGGAGGACCTGCCGTACACTGGCACGATCACATGGCAGATCCCGGCAGTCCTCCTCTTGGGCTTCCTGGCACTTGGACTTGGCTTTGCTCTTCGGCGCAAGAAGAAGGACGGGGAACCTTAAGAACCCTCGCGGAGGCGGATACATGAGACGGCTTTGACCGTACAGCCTGCCCGGGATACGGCAAAAAAAGCGGGAGCTGCAGCGACATGAAAAACGCTGCAGCTCCCTTCTTCGTAAACAAAACCACCAGCCCGGCCGGTGGTTCCAAAAAGCTGTAGCTATGCAAGAAAAAAGTATCCGAGCAAAGCGAGGACCAAGCCAAATGTAAGAAGTGAAAGAGCTTGCATGCGCAGCATAACGGGGAAAAAGAATTCTTGAAGATTTCTTGCTCCGGAGGGTGGTCAAAACGGCCTCCAAAACGGCATTTATTAGTAGAGGAGTTTGTTAGCTACTTTTGAGTTTTCCTGCCGGATTGGGCGTTCAATACCCCCCTGTTTCCTACATTTATTATAAGAGGATCTTTTTGACCTTTCAGGATGACCGAAGGATCAAGTCAGGCTCCGCAGGAAAATCAGAGATAATCGGAGGAAAACACAATGGACGACGCAAAAGAGATTCGGTTGACTAGATTGTGAACCAAAATTGATAACAAGCGTCTTTTCCGCTGACACGCCGGATTCCGGTATCATACCCTCTGTTCGGTGGCGGTAGTATAACAGAGGCGATGTGAAATAGATGAACTCCCCGTGATCGGACTAAATAAGCAGTTGACGCCTAGAAAGTTATATGCCCGGCGGTTTATAATTGAAGTGTGCCCATGAGTTTTCTTGGTATGTTGATGGGAAGAAAAAGAACGAGACTTACCTATACGGAGCGGTCAAATACATCACGGTTCCGCCCACACAATCGCGAAAGAATGATAACAATTTCTGGGATTTGTTGTTATTCCGGGTTTTAATCCGTATAAACAATATAGAAGCATCAGTTCAAAATAGAAAGAATGAGGCTTCCAGAGGAGGGGCGTTTTAGTCGTTTTTGCTAAAGAAGGGATATTCAGGTATTATAGACAGGGTTTTCAGCCCTGATATAATAAAGACGTGTGGGCTTGGCAGCTGCATGTGACGTTGCCAGTATTATTAGATATGGTATCTCCATCTTGCGGAGCTTTTTAGAGTTATGTGAACAGTATCTCCGGGCAGCCCCACACCTGCAAATACCGGAAGATCTGATGTGGTCGGCACTGGCCCCGATGCTGTGTAGGAGCCGCAAAAGTGCCGCAGGACATGAAGCGGTTATGCCGCGCTGAATGATTCAACATGAAGTGGGTTTTGCACGTCGGAGGTGGATTACAGAAAAACAAATATCCACCGCGTGTCAAACAAAAAGGAGGTGGCAGCATGGAAAACTTCTTTACCCTAGCACCCTTTTCCATCACGGCCAATTGCGCAGACTATCCCCGCGCCGCCTCCGACAACCCCAACAGAGTAAAATGTAATAAGTAAGGCTAAACGTCAATGAGCAAAGCTTCGTTCATGGCATGGACGGAGCAAAACCCCGATAAGACTTTTAGCCAATGTGTGAAGCACCTGTTGCAGGAGAAGGTCATGGATCAAAAAGGCCTCGCGGCAAAGAGCTGTCTCTCAGAGGCAACGATCAGCCGAATCCTGCGCAACTGGAACGATAAGGGTGCAACTTATCATCCAACAGAAGAAGTGATTGCAG
>JAEEGK010030556.1_pt1 | contig 10669 bp, 5 predicted proteins | sample 8958771 | NCBI WGS metagenome assembly JAEEGK01 (sample SAMN16246547, study PRJNA631951) | gut metagenome | biome: gut microbiome; feature: rumen; material: SC-attached | host: Bos | place: Iran: Karaj | collected 2018-10 | reverse complement strand
CATTACCTCTATACAGGTTCAAAACTTGCCCTTCGAATGCTTGACAACTGGTCGCATTATGTCGAAGACTTCATCCAAGTGGTGCCTATCGAATACAAACGTGTGCTCCAGGAGGAACAGATGGCCAAGTTGCGTCAGAAGATTGCGGATATTCAGCGTGATTATTGAGATGACAGGTTTTGAAAAAATGTTTATATATTTATAAAATAAGAAAATATGGGAAATCCAAAAGCATTCTTGGAGATACGGCGTCAGGAAGCAGGATATCGACCGATACACGATAGAATACATGACTTTGGCGAAGTGGAACAGACGCTCAATACCCGTGAACGAAGGCAGCAGGCCTCGCGTTGCATGGATTGCGGTGTGCCTTTTTGCCACTGGGCCTGCCCATTGGGCAATAAACCGCCGGAATGGAACGATGCGCTCTATCGAGGCGATTGGGAACTGGCTTACCAATTGCTTTCGTCCACCAATCCTTTCCCTGAATTCACAGGGCGTGTATGCCCCGCTCTTTGCGAAAAGGCTTGTGTGCTCAACCTCATCCTGCACGAACCTACTACCAACCGCGAAGACGAGGCGTCTATTGCCGAGGCTGCCTTTCGCGAAGGCTTTATCCCGTTGCGTATGCCTCTAAGGAATGGCATGAAGGTGGCCGTCATCGGTGCAGGTCCAGCAGGACTGGCAGCAGCCGACAGGCTAAATCAATTGGGCTATCAAGTTATGGTCTTTGAAAAGAACGAGGCAGCAGGCGGATTGCTTCGCTATGGCATACCGAACTTCAAGTTGGGCAAGGTCATCATCGACCGCCGTCTTCGATTGTTGGAGCAGGAGGGCATCGAGTTCAGATATGGCGAGGAAGTGCATTGCGATGCGTCGTTTGCCAGCCAGTACGATGCGGTAGTCGTTGCCACAGGAACACCCACTGCCCGTGACCTCAACGTGCCAGGACGTGATTTGAAGGGCGTTCATTTCGCACTTGAACTGCTCAGTCAACAGAATCGTGTACTGGCAGGACAGGAGTTTTCGAAACAGGAACGCATCACGGCGAAAGGAAAGGACGTGCTTGTCATCGGTGGAGGTGATACGGGCAGCGATTGCATAGGTACGGCGCACCGACAAGGATGCCGGAGCGTTACGCAGATAGAGATTCTGCCACGTCCTGTCGATGGCCCCGACGACCCCAAGAATCCTTGGCCCAACTATCCTCGAACGTTCAAGACCACTTCGAGCCATGAAGAGGGATGTACGCGAAGGTGGAACATCAACACATTGGAGTTCCTTGGAAAGGACGGACAGCTGACTGGTGTCAAGGTGCAGGAGATCGATTGGGTGCCGAATCCTGCGGGTGGTCGTCCTACGATGGTCGAAAAAGGTGAACCCGAAATCATCAAGGCAGAGATGGTACTGCTGGCCATGGGTTTCCTGAAGCCCCAGCACCCGGAATATCCCGAAAACGTCTTTGTCTGTGGAGATGCAGCAAATGGTGCATCGCTCGTGGTACGTGCCATGGCAAGTGGTATTGAGACAGCGCAAAAAGTTAACGAATTTCTGACGAAATGAGAAAGATACGATTCGCCAAGATGCATGGTTGCGGCAATGATTACATCTATGTCGATACGAGGTACTTCCCGATTGAAGATCCCAACGCGATGGCTATTAGATGGAGCGACCGGCATAAAGGAATTGGCAGTGACGGTCTGGTGCTGATAGGTGAGTCACCTGTACCAGAGGCCGACTTCTCGATGCGCATTTTCAATGCAGATGGAAGTGAGGCCATGATGTGCGGCAATGCTTCGCGCTGCATCGGCAAATATGTCTATGAACGCTGGTTGACCAACAAGACCGAAATACGCCTATGGACACGTTCGGGTGTGAAGGTATTAACCCTGCATGTCGTTGCTGATCGGGTGGAGAGCGTCACTGTTGACATGGGAGAACCGAAACTGGTTGTTCCTGAGCAATTTCAATCATCACCAGACCTGTCTTTGGGAACATTCGTCTCGATGGGCAATCCCCACTACGTCATCTTCACCAAAGACGTGGACCAGGTAGGGCAGAAGGGGGCGGAACTTGAGCATCATCCAGCCTTTCCCCAACGTTGCAACATCGAATTCGCCCGTGTTGTCGGCCCCTGTTCGGCTGGTTCCGACAAGGTCAGAATACGTGCCCGTGTCTGGGAACGTGGTAGCGGCATCACACAGGCTTGCGGTACAGGAGCATGCGCTACGACCGTTGCTGCCTGCATTACGGGTCATGCTTCCCGCAATTGCAGTATCGAGATGGATGGTGGCACTCTTGACATCGAATGGCGACGTTCGGACAATCATCTTTATATGACGGGTCCCGCTGCATTCGTTTTCGACGGGGAGATAGAAATATAAATCAAAGAAATATGGCATTTGTAAACGAAAACTACCTCGGCCTCTCGTCTGGCTATCTTTTTGCCGACATCGCCAAGCGTGTCAAGTCCTTCCGTGCCACGCACCCCGAGACCAATGTCATCAGTCTGGGTATCGGCGATGTGACTCAACCACTTTGTCCTGCTGTGATCCAGGCTATGCACAAGGCTGTTGATGAGATGGCATCATCTTCGAGTTTCCGAGGCTATGGTCCGGAACAGGGCTATGACTTCCTGCGTGAGGCCATCGCACTACATGACTTCCAAGAGCGAGACATCCCGATGGACACCGAAGAGATCTTTGTCAATGATGGCGCTAAGTCAGATACGGGCAACATCCAGGAACTTCTTGGTCAGGATTGTGTCATTGGCGTCAGCGACCCTGTATATCCCGTCTATATCGACAGCAATGTAATGGCTGGACGTGCAGGAACGAAAGCACAGGATGGCCGTTGGTCGAACATCCTTTATATGCCGTGTTCGGTTGAAAACGGCTTTGTGCCTTCCCCTCCACAGGGACAGCATATCGATGTGGTCTATCTCTGTTTTCCCAACAACCCTACGGGTGCCGTCATCGGTCGGGAAGACCTTGAACGATGGGTGCAGTTTGCATTGGAAAACGACGTGCTGATTCTCTACGATGCAGCCTATCATGCCTACATCCGTGATGCGAATATTCCTCGCAGCATCTACGAGATAGCCGATGCACGACGTTGCGCCATCGAGTTCCATTCCTATTCCAAGACAGCAGGATTCACGGGAGTGCGTTGTGGCTATACGATTGTTCCCAAGGAATTGACGGCTGTAACACATCAGGGTGAGCGTATTCATCTCGGTCCCCTTTGGAATCGACGCCAATGCACCAAGTTCAATGGCACCAGTTACATATCACAACGTGCTGCCGAGGCCATCTATACGCAAGAAGGCAGGAAGCAGGTGCAGGCAACCATCGATTATTACATGGACAATGCCCATCGGATGCTGGACGTGCTGCGCAGTCTCGACTTCGAGTGCTACGGCGGTGAAAATGCTCCTTATATCTGGATGCGTACACCCGACGGCATGTCTTCGTGGCAATTCTTCGAAGCGTTGCTTCGGGGTGCAGGTGTGGTTTGTACGCCTGGCGTAGGCTTCGGACCTTCGGGTGAAGGATTTGTTCGACTAACGGCTTTCGGAAGTCATGAAAACACCCAAGATGCATTGAGGCGAATAGTCGATTGGAAAAATGGCTTTTCAAATAACAATTAATAATTTACAATTAACAATTTATAATTAACCATTAACAATTACAATTATGGAAACATTGAGATTTCAGGTTGTTGGTGAGGCTTTCAAGAAGAAGCCCCTTGACGTAGAAGCACCCGTTGAGAGACCTGCCAAGTATTTTGGCAAGAAGGTTTTCAACCGCGAAAAGATGTACACGTACCTTTCGAAGGACGTCTATGCGAAGATGATTGACGTGATGGACAACGGAGCACGCCTAGAGCGTGACGTGGCTGATGCTGTGGCCGAAGGTATGAAGCAGTGGGCTACCGAAAACGGGGTGACGCACTATACACACTGGTTCCAGCCATTGACCGAAGGTACGGCAGAGAAGCATGATTCGTTTATCGAACATGATGGTAAGGGCGGTATGGTCGAGGAGTTCACGGGCAAGTTGCTCGTTCAGCAGGAACCCGATGCCTCCAGTTTCCCCAGCGGTGGCATTCGTAGCACTTTCGAGGCCCGTGGTTACTCGGCATGGGATCCTACCAGCCCTGTCTTCATTATTGATGACACACTTTGTATCCCCACTGTGTTCATCTCCTACACAGGAGAATCACTCGATTACAAGGCTCCTCTGTTGCGTGCTTTGCATGCCGTGAATGTGGCTGCCACGGAGGTTTGCCATTATTTTGACCCAACGGTAAAGAAGGTGACTTCGAACCTCGGTTGGGAACAGGAGTATTTCCTTGTGGACGAAGGTCTCTATTCGGCACGTCCCGACTTGCTGCTTACAGGTCGTACGCTGATGGGGCATGATTCGGCCAAGAACCAGCAGATGGATGACCATTATTTCGGTTCCATTCCTGAGCGTGTGGCTGCCTTTATGCGAGAACTTGAGATCGAAGCGCTCGAACTGGGCATCCCTTGCAAGACACGCCATAATGAGGTGGCTCCCAACCAGTTCGAACTTGCGCCCATCTTCGAGGAAACGAATCTGGCTGTCGATCACAATATGTTGCTCATGTCGGTGATGAAGCGTGTGGCCCGCAAGCACGGATTCCGTGTTCTCTTGCACGAGAAGCCTTTTGCCGGCATCAACGGCAGTGGCAAGCACAACAACTGGAGTCTCTCGACCGACAATGGTGTGCTGCTCCATGCTCCTGGCAAGACTCCGGAACAGAATCTCCGTTTTGCCACATTCATCGTCGAAACACTGATGGGTGTGTATCGTCACAACGGGCTTCTGAAGGCTAGTATCATGAGTGCCACCAATGCACACCGATTGGGTGCCAACGAAGCACCACCAGCCATCATTTCGAGTTTCCTCGGTCGTCAGGTGAGTGAGTTGCTCGACCATATCGAGAAAGCCGATCGCGACAATCTGCTCGCTATGGATGGAAAGCAGGGCTTGAAGATGGATATCCCCGAGATTCCCGAATTGCTCATAGATAACACCGACCGCAACCGAACCAGCCCCTTTGCCTTTACGGGCAACCGTTTCGAGTTCCGTGCCGTGGGTAGTGAGGCCAACTGCGCTTCGGCCATGATTGCCTTGAACAGTGCAGTTGCCGAGGCCCTTGTCTCGTTCAAGCAGCGTGTCGATGCGCGTATTGCCGAGACTGAGGAGAAGTTTGTCGGAACAGGACACAGTGCCACCTTCCATGCTATCATCGATATCCTGCGCGAAGATATCAAGACATGCAAACCCATCCGCTTTGATGGCAATGGTTACTCGGATGAATGGAAGGCCGAGGCTGCCCGACGTGGTCTCGATGTCGAGACATCTTGCCCAGTCATCTTCGATCGATACCTCGATGCAGAAAGCATTCAGATGTTCGAAAGCCTCGGTGTCATGACCCGCAAGGAACTGGAAGCCCGCAATGAGGTCAAATGGGAGACCTATACGAAGAAGATTCAGATTGAAGCGCGTGTGCTTGGCGACCTTTCGATGAACCACATCATCCCGGTGGCAACCAACTATCAGAGCCGTTTGTTGGCCAATATCGAGTCCATGCATAAGGCATTCCCTGCGATGAAGGCCGATGCACTCAGTGCCCGTAACCTCAAGCTCGTCGAGGAGATTGCCGAACGTACCAGCCGTATCGAGACACAGGTCGAGGAACTTGTGGCTGCACGCAAGGTCGCCAACCGCATTGCAGACGAGCGTGAGAAAGCTATTGCCTATCACGACACGGTTGCACCATTCTTTGACAGCATTCGCCGTCAGATCGACAAACTCGAACTCATCGTCGATGATGCCTTCTGGCCACTGCCAAAGTATCGTGAACTGTTGTTCATTCGTTGACGACACGATTATTTTCGAAAATCAGTAAATTTAATTTTAATTTTTTAATTTTTTAATTTTCTGATCTGTCAAGAGGCACGCCGGAGTCGGTGTGCCTCTTTGCAATTTCTCAGTGTTTTGTTCTGGTGAATTAGGTTTTAGTTTTTGTGAAAATGGCCTCGTCTCTCGCTTTAATAGCGGAGACATCAGCCGGAAAATTGAAACCTCCAATAGGTTTCAGAAAATATGCACTTCGTGCAGAAAATAATTGATCGTCCCGTTACCATTTTCGTTCCTTTTCGTCTTTTCGTCTTTTTCGGAATTACTTTTGGGTCCGGATGGATCTTCCGCACGAAGTGTGATTTTCTGCAGGATTACTCGATTTTTATAAGATTTTTGAAAGATTTTGAGCGGAGCGACCGATGGGCCGAGGTTGTCTGCCATTTTCACCTTGCCTCCAAACAACTTAGTGTGTAGATTCGTGCGATTCGTGTTCTTTCAAAAAAATCAGGACCAATTCGTGAGTGTTTTTAATACTATCAACCTCACGGCCCATGCGATGCAGTCCGCGATGGTGTGGAATATGTTGTCGGCCCGTGCGATGCTTATGCCGTTTGGTGCGCTGTATGTTCTCGGCCGTGAGCGTACATGTCGGTATTATCACCCAGCACTTGCAAGGCCGATAGCGTGTGCCCTCGGGCAGCAGCGCATTCATTTTTCCGGAAAAATGAACGGCGTGTCTGCCGAAATGGTCCTGCTGCAGCCGTGCGAACGCTGCCTCCTGTTGTCCGAACATGCCACCTGCCGTGGATGCTCACCCCCGAATGATGCATCCGATCCGCAGGTCGAGGCGATGCGCTATCCCCGCTACTCCCGATTCATCCCCCCGACCATCGGGATGCTTGCGCAAACGGAGGAAGCATTCTCCTGGCCATCAGAATGCAAATGTAAGGCTATCTAAGCCTGTAGTCGCCAAGTTTCGATTCAGCATTTCAAAGAACGCAGTGCAAAGTTACTCATTTTCGTGGCATATTCGCCCAAAAAGGTGGTTCAGACTGCAAATTTAACAGATTTTACGATAAAAATTTATCTTTTTCTCCTCAAAAATCGCCAATATTTTAGGGAGGTGGCTTACGAATAGGACTATCCTATCTGAAAAACTGCCAGTCAACTTTGTTTGGAGGTACACAGGACAGAAAATTAAAAAATTAAAAAATTAAAATTAAATTTACCTTTTTCCCTATTGCGCGCGATATTTTATATATAAATAATATATTATATTTTATATTTAAAAATTTATAGTTTAAAACTCACCCCCCTTAAAAATCATTATCCCCCAAACACTGAATTTAATTTTAATTTTTTAATAATTTAATAATTTGATGTTGCCATTTTGTTTGGGTTGATTAGTTAAGACATTGAGATATAGATATTTGAACATTTTCTTATATGCAGTTCAAATAATCAGACATCCTTCATGATTACATAAAATATTAAATCAGATGCAGAAAAAGCTTCAAGAAATAGCACCCCATTTTGCTCGGATAATGTGCTGAAAACACATCTTCCCGTACGTTTAGAGTTGGCCTTCCTACCTTATGTTTTCCACAATTCCCTGGATTTGATTGACCGAATCTCCAGCTCCATAGTCAACAAATTGTAGGGATAGAGATGGTCAGAAAATTAAAAAATTAAAAAATTAAAATTAAATTTACTGATTTTGCGTTGGAATGTATTGCCTCACTATTTGTGATAATCCAAAAGTGTACCACTTAGTAATTGAAAAGTGTACCATAGTTTGTAATAACCCTTAAATCGCTGATCTACAAGGCTTGCCCTAAATCAAGGCAAGCCATCTGGTCCATGCAACTTATATACAAAACGCTGATTATCAAGGCTTATTCTAAAACGGAATAAGCCTCGCCATTGCATTACTGGCCCTAACATCTTGAAATACAGGAATTCGAACGAACAGTTAGAATTGATTCGCAAGTCGCGGATATTCAGGAATTGCCCTAATACAGGGCAATTAAACAGACTCCTTAATCCACTGATCTACAAGGCTTACGCTGAAATACCGTAAGCCTCTTCTATCTTCTTGTGGCCATTCAAGAGGCTGAAATAAAAGGCTTTGAGCAAAATGCTCAAAGCCTCCTGTTGGTTTCTGAATGTGTTCTATTTTTCTTCTATCAATAAATCATATTATTTTTTCTGTGTCTTAAGATATGATCAAGACGCTTTTTTTTCATTGGTATTTGCGTTAGTAGGCATGATCAGTCTGGATCTCGGTCTTGTCGAGCTTCTTCTTGTCGATGGCACGCCAGCAATAGACGATGTAGGCGAGGACGAAGGGAACGAGGAAGGAGACGTAGAACATGGTGCGCAGCGTGAACTCGCTGCTGCAGGAGTTGATGATGGTGAGCGACGACTGCAGGTCGGCGGTCGATGGATAGTAGGCGGTGCCATTCCACCCGGCGCAGAGCAGGAGTGCCAGCACGACGAGCACGGTGCCGATGCCGGCAGGCCAGATGCCGCTGATGTACTGCTTCGAAACGATGGTCTTGCCGATGCCGAAGAGTACGAGCACAACGCCTATCAGCAACAGGACGAGGAGATACCACATCTGGAGGAAGTTGTTGAGATACTTCAACGGCTCCACCGTGATGATGCCTGCCTCGTTGTAGGCAAAGCCGTCCTTCAGCAAGAGGTGGATGAGATAGACGACGAAGAGCACGACGAAGGCGGCTGCATTGACCTTGAGCCCAAGGACGCCACGACGACGGATGTCCTCGTCGGCAACGTTATTGATAATGTAGAGGATGCCCAAGGTGCGTGCCAGGAACACTACGGCAAAGCCGAAGACGAGAATCCAGGGATTGAGCAGCGCATCGAGGCCGTGCGAGGCATTGCCCCAATGGCTGATGACGGGTGTCAGTGCTCCTGCATTCACCAGATTGCTCTTTTCGACTACGAAGTTAGAGCCTTCGAAGAAGGTCGATACAGCGCCGCCCAACAGCAATGGACCGACGATGCCGTTGAGGAAGAGGAAGAACTGGAAGGTGCGGGGACCAAGGAAGTTGCCAATCTTGTTCTGGAACTCGTAGCTGACCGCCTGCAGCACGAAGGTGAAGAGGATGATCATCCACAGCCAATAGGCTCCGCCGAACGAGGTGGAATAGAAGAGGGGAAAGGATGCAAAGAAGGCACCACCAAAGGTGACGAGGGTGGTGAAGGTGAATTCCCACTTGCGTCCGGTGGAATTGAAGACCAGACGTCGGCCTTCTTCGGTATTGCCCAAACTACGGGCCAATGAGTTGGCTCCCTGTACGAAGAGCAGGAAGACGAGTAGCGCACCGAGCAGTGAAACGATGAACCACCAGTATTGTTGCAAAAATACGTAAGACATATGATGGGGTTTGTGGGGTTATTTTTCTGAATTTCGGAATACCGGTATATCGGTATATCGGAATGCCGAAAGAACGGAATAACGAAATGCTAATTAGCTTAAGAAGAATAATCAGGACCTTTCTTGATTTGCTTGATGAGGATATTGATTTCGACAGCGAGCATGGTGGTGAACAGGATGAGGAACAGGAAGAACGTGATGATGACCGACGAACTGTGCAAGTCACTGACGGCTACCCAGGTGGGCAGCATATCCTGGATGGTCCACGGCTGACGTCCGAATTCTGCCACGAGCCAACCGCTCTCGGAGGCAATATATGTCAACGGGATGAGCGCGATGGCTACCCAATAATGCCAATGGGGCAGGGAGGTGATGTCGCGATTCTGCCAGAGTTTTGCCGGCCATTTGTAGGCTCCAGCCAGAACGATGGCGAAGAACAGAATCAGAAGGCAGCCAATGCCTACCATGATGCGGAATGCCCAGAAGTTGATGGGGATGTAGGGCACCACCTGATCCTTGTCCTTGATGTAGCCGTAGCCGAAGTATTTCATATTCTCGTTGATGGTGGCAAGTTGTGCGCCGAGGGAATCGACGGGCACGCCTTCCTGCCTTGCCTTGCGATAGTCGGCAAGGGCAACGATGGCTTTCTTGCCTCGTTCAATCTTCTCGTCGATGGAGGGCTCACGTGTGCCATCGGGCTTCGTATAACCATTCAGCAGGTCGTTGATGCCGGGCACATATCCGTGAATGTCGTTGGTAGCCATGAACGACAGGGCATAGGGCATCTCAATCTTCAAAGGTGCCGACTCGTCGTTTGCATAGTCGGGTTGGCTGAAGGGATTGACCCACGCGACGGCAGTCAGGCCGACATCGGTGCCACCATTGTAGAGCGCTTCCATAGCAGCCAGTTTCATGGGCTGAACTTCGGCAACGTCCTGTGCCGACTTGTGTCCGGTAGCTGCAGCGAGCAGGGAGGCAACGAGGCCGACGATGGCGCCAATCTTGAGGCTTTCGAGTGCAAGTTTAGTCTCGCGTTTCTTCATCAGGTACCAGCAGCAGACGCCCACGCAGAAGACTGCGCCGACAATCCACGCCGAGGTGACGGTGTGGCAGAACTTCGAGACTGCAAAGGGGGAGAGGGCGACTTCGGAGAACGAAACCATCTCGTGACGCATCGTGTCGGGGTTGAACTCGCAGCCAACGGGATACTGCATCCAGGCGTTGGCCACCAGGATCCACCACGCAGAGATGGTGGCGCCGAGACCGGTGAGCCAGGTGGAGGCGAGGTGGAAGCCGCGCGAAACCTTGTTCCATCCGAAGTACATCACGGCCACGAAGGTCGATTCCATGAAGAAGGCGACGATGCCCTCGA
>JAEEGK010030555.1_pt1 | contig 10669 bp, 12 predicted proteins | sample 8958771 | NCBI WGS metagenome assembly JAEEGK01 (sample SAMN16246547, study PRJNA631951) | gut metagenome | biome: gut microbiome; feature: rumen; material: SC-attached | host: Bos | place: Iran: Karaj | collected 2018-10 | reverse complement strand
TTGTTCAAAAAACGCAGGTAATACTTTGTGTATTGCCGAGTATTTTTGGACGATATGACGGAATATTCTGCAAGTAAGATATGTGCCGGGAATTATGCGGTGTTGCCCTTACATTAATATTCAGGGGGGGCTTCAAATGGCAACTAAAGACCCGTTGAAACTGGAAAACCAGCTTGGTTTCCCGCTTTACGCAGCCTCGCGTGAGCTTATCAAGCGTCACAGGCCGTATTTGGATGCCCTCGGCCTCACCTATACGCAATATATCGCCATGCTCGTTATATGGGACGAACGAAAGATAAGCGTCAAACAGCTCGGAGAGCGTCTTTTCCTCGATTCCGGGACGCTAACACCCGTTCTTAAAAGCCTTGAAGCGAAAAGGCTTATCACGCGCAAGCGTTCGGCAGCAGATGAAAGGGTTCTCATGGTTCAGATAAGCGAGAAGGGCAACAGCCTGCGCGAGCGCGCCATGAATATCCCTGAGCACGTTCTTCGCGGCATTTCTCTTAGCAGGAGCGAGGCAAAGGAGCTCATTCGTCTCGCAAACAAGCTCATTCTGCGTGAGCCGGAGCCCGAACCGGAACAATCCGAGAGCGAAGAGAATGTTCAGGTCATTTCGCTCGACCTGAGGGGCTGCAAGTTTTATTTTGAAGTCCACGAAAGGATAGCGCAGGCTTTCAATTTTCCCGATTGGTACGAACGCAACTGGGTGGCGTTCCGCCAGCTTATCTACGGCGAAAAGGACCCGCTGCTTGTGCGGATTTACGGCTTGAGGGGGCTGCCCGAGAGCTGGAAACACGACATGGACAAAATGCTGGATATTCTCGACGAGAAGAAGCAGAATTTCCCCGGCAGCTTTGATTATAAGCTTATAGACTAATGAAAAGAACCCTTCTGGATGAGCTCGGCTTCTCTTCAAGGGACGAAGCCCTCTCTTTCTTAAAAAAGCTTTGGCGCGGAGAACAGATTCCCTGCCCCATCTGCGGAGCCGCGCTTGAACCGCTGCACAAAAAGGCGAAGAAAAGCGCCTGCGACTGGCAGTGCAAAAGCTGCGACAGGACATATAAAACCATTCACCTGCTCGACGAATTGAACGCGCAGCGCTGAATAATTCCATAAAATGCACACGCGGGTCATGCCAACAAGAGGCGTGACCCGCGCTTTTTTATTCGTTAAAATTGTTCCTTTTCTTCAACGCACTCGTTCTTTATCTTCCCCACAAGGAACTGGAGCGCGTCAATAACGCGGGGGCGGATGTCGCCGCCAACGAGGACGAGCATCATGTCGTCGCCGGGACGCAGCTCGCCGCTGTTTACCCAAACGCGGACGTAGTAAATTCCCGGCAAAGTCTTTGTTTCCGCAATGGCGGAGTTTATTTTCGTCTCGTCATAGCTCAGGACGAGCGACGCGACGGGCTTCGTCCCCTCCGCGCCCTCGCGTACAGCCGCTCGCGCAGAGCTGCGGACGACCCCGTTATGCGTAAGGTACATGCCCACGCGATGGGCGTCCGGGTCAGCCTTCGCCTCCTTGAGCCATGCGTCCACGGACGGGGCCTTCTTCGGCTGCGGCTTCGCGGCGCAGTCTGCCGAACCGCTTCCGAGCAGCATTTCCATCCCGTGCGCTATGGGTGCGATGACCGCCTCAAGGTTTTCCCTGGCAGCCTTCTCGCTGCCGGGGAGGTTGACTATGAGGCTGCGTCCCCTTATGCCCGCCGCCGAGCGTGAAAGGCAGCCTCGCGAGGTAATTTTCATGCTCTCGGCGCGCATCGCCTCCGGGATGCCGCAAGTCTCGCGCTCGACGACGGCAAGCGTCGCCTCCGGCGTTACGTCGCGCGGGGAAAATCCCGTGCCGCCGGTTGTGAGGATGAGGTTAAGGCCCAGCTCGTCGCTGCATTTTATGAGTTCGGCCTTTATTTTCTCTCCCTCGTCGGGGATGATAGAGGTATACTGCACGCTCCAGCCGGATTTTTCGAGCATGGCGCAAAGCGCCGGGCCGCTCGTATCGACGCGTTCTCCGCGCGAGCCCTTATCGCTTACGGTAATGACCGCCGCTGTGTAACTCATGTTTATTCCTCCCTTTTAAAGTCTCCGTGGACTCCGCCGGACTTCGTCAGAAGGCGGATGTCGGAAATAACGATGTCCTTCTGGACGGCCTTGCACATATCGTAAACCGTGAGTGCGGCTACTGACGCTGCCGTAAGCGCCTCCATCTCCACGCCGGTCTTCCCGTCGCAGCTTACGCTGGCCTTGATTTCGACGCTGAGCCGCGCTTCGTCGAGACTCAGAGACAGGTCGATCCCGCCTATTGCGACGGGATGGCACATCGGTATAATATCCGGCGTGCGCTTGGCGCCCATTATTCCCGCCACCTGCGCGACGGTGAGAACATCGCCCTTTTTCATGCCGCCGGACTTAATAAGCGCGAAGGTCTCTGCGCTTACGAGCACGCGCGCGGCGGCGACAGCGGTTCTCCGGCTCTCCGGCTTTTCGCCCACGTCCACCATTTTTGCGCGGCCTTCGTCGTTAAAATGTGTAAAATCGTTATAATTCTGCATTTTTTAGTTCTCCGTATTTGCACCGGCTCAGCCGCCGATTGCGTTCATGTTTCTGCCCGCTTCGCTGCGCGAATCGGAGGAAAGCGGCGCGTGGCAGGCGGGCTTAGCCAGTATCGCCTGCTCCATACGCTCCATCATTCCTTCTTCGTCCAGGCCCTTTATCGAAAACTCCTGCGAGGAATGCAGGCAGGGCTTGAGCTTGCCGTCCGCAGTGAGGCGGATGCGGTTGCAGGCGGCGCAGAAATGGCTGCTCACGGGGTTTATGAGCCCGATTTTCCCCCGCGCGCCGGGAAGACTGTATAATTTGGCCACACCGCCGTCCGCCGGCTCCGGTCTGAGCTCCGGCAGCGCCTTCAAAACGGCTTCGCCCGGCAGATACGCCCCCGCGCCGAACTCCTCCTGCTCCGTCATCGGCATGAGCTCGATAAAGCGCAGGTCAATGGGATATTTCCGCGTGAGCGCGGCTAAGTCCGCAATTTCGCCGTCATTGAAGCCGCCTATAAGGACGGAATTTATCTTTATGCGGTCAAAGCCCGCGCAAAGCGCCGTTTCTATACCCTTCATCGCGCGGGAAAGCTCCCCGCCGCGCGTAATGTAGGCGTATTTTTCGGTGTCCAGCGTATCGAGGCTTATGTTAAGACGTTTAACTCCTGTATCGTGCAGCTTGGCCGCAAGCTCGGGCAGAAGTATGCCGTTAGTCGTTATGCAGACTTCCTTGATGCCCTCGACGGCGGCGCAGCGCTCGCATATCGAAACGATGTTTTTCTTAATAAGCGGCTCGCCGCCCGTTATCCTGAGCTTCGTCACGCCGAGCCTTGCCGCCGCGTGGACAGCGCGGACTATCTCGTCCTCCGTGAGCATTTCCTCATGCGCCTTTTTGCATATTCCCTCCTCGGGCATGCAATATCGGCAGCGGAGGTTGCACAGGTCCGTCACCGAAAGGCGAAGGTATGTGATTTTTCTTCCGAATTTATCTTCCATATCAGTATCTTCCAAAGCTGCAGTTCGGCCAGTGGCAGGATTTGCAGAGCTGGCATAATCCGCCGCTTCCGAGGTTAACAAGCTCCGCCTTCGTGAACTTGTCCCCCGTGAATATCTGCGGCAGGAGAACATCGAAGGTGGTGGTCGGCATACTAATCGCCGCGCCGGGGACTCCGAGTATCGCGATGCCGCCGAGATAGCCGACAAGTGTCATGTTTCCCGGCTGCGAAGGCAGGCCGTGAGTGATTATCTCCGCGCCGAGCTGCCTTATCGCCGTGGGCGTAAGATCGTCGGGGTCGACGGACATGCCGCCCGTAAAAATTAGGATATCCGCACCCGCGGCAATATGCTCCCTTGCGGCGGAAACTATCATATTAAGATCGTCGTCACAGATGGAAACGCCGCAGATTTCCGAAGGAAAGGCCTTCAGCTTCCGGCGCAAGACCATCTCAAACTTATCTTTAATTCTGCCGTGATAAACCTCGCTCCCCGTGATGATAATGCCCACCTTGCGGCTTTTATAGGGACGAAGCTCCATGAGCTGAGTATTTTTGCAAAGCTCCTCGGCCTCTATAATCTGAATCTCCTTTGTAACGATCGGAACAATTCTCATGGAGGCAAGCCGTGCACCGATTTCAACCGGGTAATGATCCGGCAGCGTGGTTATCGTTATGTCGCCTATGGAATTAATTTTCCGCAGGAGCGCCGTATTTACGCGGAACATTCCGCGCTCCTGCGCCGTGAACACGATTTTGCCCTCATTAGGCTCGCTGCACTGCCATCCGGCGGCAGGGACCATCGCCGCGAGACGGCGCGCCGCGTCTTCCTCGTGGATTTCACCCGCCGTATCCTCCCAGACGAAAATATGCTGTTTGCCGTAATCGAGCAGCTTGGGAATGTCCTCTTCGCGGATAACGTGTCCGCGTTTGAACGCCGCACCCTTGAAGCCGTCGAACATGGCGGTAATATCGTGACAAAGCTGCATTCCTACGGCGTCCTCAACTCTTACTTTTTTCATACAAGAAATCCTTTCAATGTGCTTTCTCCGCTCAGCGGCGGCGTTCCCGCGGGGACTATCGCCATCATGTCACAGCCTATGGCGGAGCTCAGGACGGCGTTGCCCTGCCTGCTTGACAGCTCCATACGCGCTCGGGAACCGTCTATATAAAGTCTGCCGCGCAGGAAGCGCGTAACAGGACTCTTTTTCTTAAATTCCACCGACACTCCGACGCTGAACACTCTTGGGAGGCAATCAGCCCTTCCGCAGAGCTTCCTCAGCGCGGGCGCGGCAACGGCGTAAAAGCTTGTGAGCGAGGAAGCCGGGTTGCCGGAAAGCCCGAAAATGAGCTTGCCTCCGCGCTCGGCATAGGCGCAGGCCATGCCGGGCTTCATCTTAACGCCGCGGATAAGGATCTCCGCGCCGCATTTTTCCATCGCGGCAGGCGTGAGGTCATAGTCCCCCACGGAAACGCCGCCCGTCGTCAAAACGGCGTCGCAGCCCTCAAGCGCCTTATTGAGCATGTCCGCGATGGTCTCAACGCCGTCCCCCGCGATGCCCATATAGACCGGCTCGCAGCCGATGCGCCTGAGCGCTGCCTCGAAGGTGTAGCGGTTAGTGTTGCGTATTTTCCCGGGCGCGGGAGCGCAGTCCGCCTCGACGAGCTCGCTGCCCGTGGATATGACGGCGACTCGCGGCCTTTTATACACAAGCGGCTCCGCCACACCCTGCGCCGCGAGAGTTCCCGCAAGCGCGGGGTCTATTATATCGCCGGGAGAAGCGAGCATTTCCCCCTTTTTAACGTCCTCGCCCGCAGTAACGATATTGTCGCCGGGCTTCACCGGCTCAAAAACGCTGACGCATTCCGCCGTGAACTCGGTTTTTTCAAACATTATGACCGCGTCCGCGCCCTCGGGTATCGGCGCGCCGGTGAGTATCTTCGCGGCAAAACCGGGTCGCAGCGCCTTTGACGCGACGGAACCTGCCGGGATTTCCTCCGTTATGGCGAGCCTCACAGGGTTTTTCCTCGTCGCGTAAGCGGTATCGGCGGAACGCAGGGCATACCCGTCGTAAGGCGAGCGGTCAAAGGCAGGAACATTGTCCTCCGCAATAAGTTCCTGTGCCAGAACGCGCCCGGCACACTCGGAGAGCTTCACGCGCTCCGTTCCAACGGTACAGGCGGCGCCAAGAAGCACTTCGCGCGCCTTTTCGTAATCTAAATCATTATACATCGTCATCCTCCAATAGAAGCAGAGAGTCAGGCGGCAGGGATATCCAGATTTTATCCTGCCGTGCGATGGAAAGCTTTGTTTTATCCGTTTCCCAGCCGATGGGAACGGCGTTCTCCGCGCCCTCCGGCTTTAGCATAAAGGTCACGGAGAAGGGGTTTTCTATAATCTCCGCAATGCTGCAATATACGGAGTTTTCCCCGTCGCCCATGCGGATATCGTGCATCCTTATGCCGATGTGGGTGGCCTTCTCTTCGCCTCCGCGCGTGCATAGCTCAAGCTGCCAGTCCGTAGCGAAAACCCTGCCGTCGCCGAGCTTTTCCATGCGCGATATATTCTTGCAGCCGGTGAGCATCGCGGCATTTTTCGTAAGCGGCGCGGCGAAAACGTCCTTTTTGCCGCCGAAAACCTCTATTTTTCCGTCCTTCATTATCGCGATCTTATCAGCCATGCGGTAAACCTCGTCCCTGTCGTGCGAAACGAGGAGTACTGTCTTCCCGAAGCCCCGTATAACCGCGCGAAGCTCCTGCTCAAGCCGGAAACGCAGATGGCTGTCCAGCGCCGAAAACGGCTCATCAAGCAGCAATATCTGCGGGCCGGAAACCAATATGCGCGCAAGGGCTACCCTCTGCTGCTGCCCGCCGGAAAGCTGATGCGGATAGCGGGAAGCGAGCTCTGCCAGCGAAAAAGAGTCCATAACGCGCTCTATCGCCGCCTCGCGGCGGTTCCTGTCCCGCTCGCGTCTTGCGCCCGCGCGGATATTTTGCAGGACAGTCATGCCCGGAAAAAGCGCGTAATTTTGAAACATCAGCCCCGTGCGCCGCTCCTGCGGGGAAAGATTTATCCCGCGTTCGGAATCGAAAAGCACGGTGTCGTCAAGGACTATGCGGCCTCTGTCCGGCTTTTCTATCCCGGCCACGCATTTGAGCGTCATGCTCTTCCCGCAGCCGGAGGCGCCAAGCAGCGCAAGAGTTTCGTTTTCCGCCTCGAATGCCGCGCGTAGGGTGAAGCTGCCGAAGCTTTTCTCTATATCAACGCTTATAGACATGTCAGGCAGCCCCTTTTTTCTTCTGCTTGGAATCTTTCTTTTCCAGCATGTTCACCGCCAAAAGCACGACGAAGGAGATTGCCATATTCACCATTACCCATTTGATGGCAAGGGAATCGTCGTTCGTGCGCCAAAGCTGATAAACCGTCGTCGAAATGGTCGCCGTGCGGCCCGGGATATACCCGGCTATCATGCTCGTCGCGCCGTATTCACCGAGGGCGCGGGCGAAGGCGAGGACAGTCCCGGCAAGGATTCCCTGCCGGCAGCCGGGCATACGGATGCGCCAGAAAATATATGTGTTGGAAAGCCCGAGAGACTGCGCCGAATACGCAAGTGTCTCGTCGAAGGCCTCGAAAGCGCCGCGCGCCGTGCGGTACATAAGCGGGAAGATAACTACAACGGTGGCGAAAATCGCCGACCACCAGGTCATCGTAAGCTTCAGGTCAAAAAGGCTCAGCATGAGCTGACCGATGGGGCGTTTCGGCCCCAGCAGACGCAGCAGCAGATAGCCCACGACCGTCGGCGGCAGGACGAGCGGTATAGTGAGGATAACGTCAAGGACGCCCTTGACGAGCCGGGGTGCCTTCGCGATATAATAGGATGCGAAAATCCCGACGAAGAAAACGATAACGGTACTCACCCCGGCAATGCGGAGCGAGTTCAGCAGGGGAAACCAATCCAAAGCGTCACAACCTTTTTTGCTTCACATGAGACCCGCTTCGCTGGGCTCTCATGTGAGTTTTCTCGCGCTAATCGCCTCGGTTCCCGCCTTGCGGCTTCACCTCGTTGGTCGGCGCGAGGGGCATGTATTTTTGCCGAGGCAAAGCCCCGTCAAAAATGTTTATATAGCAAAGGCGAGACATTTTCTGCCCCGCCTTTGCTTTAGTTTATTAATTTTTTAGGCGATGGGGGTAAATCCGACGGTCTGGAAAACTGCGTCGGCTTCATCTGTGCAGAGATAATCGAGGAAGGCTTTCGCGGCGTCGGGGTTTGCCGAGGGCTTCATGACGGCGGCGGGATAGATGACCTGACCGCACATCTCCTTAGTCGCGGTATCTACGACGGTGAGCCCGGCGGAGAATGCGTCGGTCTGGTAGATGATGCCGCAGTCCACAGCCGCTTCGCTGACCTGAGAGGTGACCTCCTTGACGTTTCCGCCGTAGCTGATGCAGCCGGCGGCGGCAAGCTCTTCCTCGCTCAGCTCAAAATACGCGAGGATCTTCTGCGTATACTGGCCAACGGGGACGTCGGAATTGCCCATGGCGAGCTTGATGGTCCCCGCCTTGAGTCCGGCTACCATATCGTCATAGGAGGCGATGGAGGAGCCGTCGGGAACGGCGAGGGCGACCTTGTTTTCAAGGATGTTGAAGCGCGTTCCGGCAGCGACGAAATCGAGAGAATCGGTGTTGACGGCAGGGTCGGCCTCGATGTCAAGCTGGTTCATCTGCTTCTGTCCGGCGGAGATGAATACGTCAACGTCAGCGCCTTCCTGTATTTGGGTTTTCAAGGTTCCGGAGGAATCGAAGTTGAACACGAGGGATACGTTCTTGTTCGCTTCCATGTACTTGTTGCCGAGCTCGGTAAGCGTCTCCTGCAGCGAGGCGGCGGCAAATACGATAAGCTCAACCTTTTCCGCCTCAGGCGCAGCCTCGGGCGCGGCTTCGGCAGAGGAAGCGCCGGAATTATCCGCCGCGTTCTGCGCGGAGTTTCCGCAGGCGCAGAGCGAAAGAGCCAGCGCCAGCGCAAGGATAAGGGCAAGAATCTTTTTCGTTTTCATTTTTTGTTTTCTCCTTTTTGAGTATGCCAAAACTATGCCGGATGACATTCTGCGGCATTAGGCTTGATTTTTGCGGAGAAAACCGTTATCATGTGCTTGTGGGAGACGCTGAAACGGCGTTCTCTGCATTTTGTGGAAGCAGTCGAGGTGCAAGCTCGGCTGCTTCCCTTTATTATTCCTAACTAAGAATAAACTATTTGTTGTCCGTTGTCAAGAATAATGTGCTGCAGCCTTAAATCCACATTGACAATTTTATAGCATACAGATAGAATATGAGTATATTTTGCCTGAACGGGAGAACTGAGCATGGGAAACATACTTAAAAACAAGGTATACCTATATCTTACGGAGTTTTTCGCGGGCGTGTCCGTTATGGCGGTGGAGCTTGCCGCGAGCAGGCTCATGGCGCCCTATTTCAGCTCCTCCCAGATAGTCTACACCATCATCATCGGAACGGTCATGATAGCCATGGCGCTCGGCAACGTATACGGCGGGCGCAGCGCGGACAGGAACCCGGACCCCGCCGTGCTTTACGGCAGGATGCTCATTGCGGGCGTGTGGATAGCGGCAATCCCGTTCCTCGGGCGCTATCTCATCGGCGCGGTATCGGGGCTTCTCGTCCTCACGGTAAACTCCAATTTCCTCATAATCGCGGCCTTTGTCAGCTGCATGCTGATTTTCGTCTTCCCTCTTTTTCTGCTCGGCACGGTGACGCCCTCGCTCGTGCGCTACATCATGGAAAACGCTGAGCAGTCCGGCGAAATCGTGGGCCGTCTCGGAGCGTTCAACACGATAGGCAGCATCATCGGCACCTTTCTCCCCACCTTCGTCACCATCCCCGCCGTCGGCACAGCCGTCACCTTCCTCATTTTCTCCGGCGTCATAATGATTATCGCGGCGGCGTACTTCATAAGCACCCGGCGCAGGCTGCGGCTCATGATAATCACGCTTGCGCTATTCATCGTTTTCACCGTTCTCGGCTCGCGCGCCTCCTTCGCGTTTTGGGACGATGGCATCGCCTACGAGGGCGAATCCGTATACAACTACTTGCAGATAACGGAGGACGACAGGCGCGTGGTGCTTTCCACGAACGTTCTCTTCGGCGTCCAGTCCGTAAAAATGAAGTCCGACGGGCTGACAGGCATGTACTACGATTACGCGCTCGCTGCGCCCGCAATGGCTGAGGAAGCAAAAGGCACGGGCGAAGAGCTCGATATCCTCATCCTCGGCAACGGCACCGGCACCTTCGCCACGCAGTGCGCCAAATACTTCCCCGGCTGCCGCATCGACGCCGTGGAGATAGACGGCAGGATAAGCGACCTTGCTTACGAATATTTCGACATGTCGCCGGATATAAAGCTTTATGAGTACGACGGGCGCGCCTTTTTGCAGGCATCGAAGGAGGAATACGACCTTATCCTCATAGACGCCTATCAGGACATAACCATTCCCTTCCAGATGAGCTCTGAGGAGTTTTTCACGCTCGTTAAGGAGCATCTGCGCGAGGGCGGCATAATGGTAGTGAACATGAATATGCACTCGGACGGCGAAGGCTCGATAAACGAGCACCTCACGGACACGATAATGAGCGTTTTCCCGTATAGCTGCTCGGCGGACGTTCCGCTCAACTCCAACCGCGAGCTCTTCGCCTCCGTTTCCGCAGAGCCTGCCGAGCTGCTCGGCGATTGGCTCGATAAAGCGGAGGATGGCGAGCTGAGCGTTCAGCTTGAGCGCGTTCACAGCGCGCTGAGCCCATGCTCGGCGAGCGGCGAAGGCCACATTCTCACGGACGACAAGGCCCCCGTCGAGCTATTGGGCATGAGCATGATAGACTCGCTCATCTCCGACGAGCTTGCGTATTACAAGGGCATATACGAGGAAGAGGGCATAAAGGGCCTGATGAAGATAATTGAATAATGTATAAACTAAACGCGGCGTGGTTATTGCACCACGCCGCGTAGTTGTTTTTTGGGTTCGTATCGGTTATTTTCCTCCGAAGGGGGGCATTTCCAGCTTCTTGAAGAGGTTTTCGGACTTGGACTTGACCTCTCCGAGGCTCCATGTGTCAGTATCGGCAAACATTGCG
>JAEEGK010030554.1_pt1 | contig 10669 bp, 6 predicted proteins | sample 8958771 | NCBI WGS metagenome assembly JAEEGK01 (sample SAMN16246547, study PRJNA631951) | gut metagenome | biome: gut microbiome; feature: rumen; material: SC-attached | host: Bos | place: Iran: Karaj | collected 2018-10 | reverse complement strand
TTGGGCCCAATCCCCAATCCCCAATCCCCAATCCCCCATCCCCCATCCCCAAACCCCCAATTTAAAAAAATTTAAATTTAAATAAAATTTAAAAATTATTTTAATTTTATAAATATATATAATTATTTTATAAAAATTTAATATTATAATTATAATTTATTTAATTCTAAATTTTATAATTTGTATTATTGAATTTTAAATAATAAAAATTTTATTAAATATATTTTTCTTTTAATTTTCAGGATATTGTTGAATTGAATCATAAAATTCAATTACTTGTGAAGGAATTTTTTTTAAAATTTTTTCAGCAATTTTTTCTGGTTCATTTTTATAATCATTAAATGGAATAAATTGAACAATATTTCTTGAAGTTTTAATCCCACCAGATGAAATTAAAGGTTCTTTATTATTATTAATTTCTCCCATGTGTGAAAAAGATGTGTTTCCTATTCCAATAATTATTAAACTTAAAGGTAATAGAGATGCTTCAACTAAAGAATCAATAGTATCACCCATATCATCTATATTACCATCAGTTAACATCATTAATATATAATATTTAGAGACTGTTCCAATTTTTTTAATATCTTGAATTACTCTATTTATAATAGGTGAAAAAAAGGTTGGACTAGAAAATTCAAGATTTTGAAGAGAATTGTGATAATATTCAATAATTTCATTAATTGATTTAATATTAGGATTTTCTTCAAAATTAATTGGAAAACAATGATTAACATCATCATATTTACCATTTTTTATTTTTGCTCCAAAACCATAAACAGGATATAATTGATCTAAATTATAATTTGAAATTATATTTCCAATTGATAATATACATTTTTCATAATCATTTGGATTTTTATCATTTATATAATGTAATGAATCTTCATTTTCGGGATTACCATTTGATGATGTATAATCTATACCTATAATTAAATCAATTTGAATTCCATTTTTTATAAAATCAACAAATGAATAATTTTTTATTAATTTGCTTTTACTTTTTAAAATAAAAGATTTATTTCCTTTTAAAGAAACAGGAACTTTATGATTAAATTTATTTATATCTGATATTTCATTTATAGTTGTTTTTATTTTTGTTGGAATTTTTGTATGAGAATTAAGAATTTGTATTTCAAATTTTGGTTTTAATAAATTAACTGGTATTTTAACTCTATTAAACTGACCTTCATTATTCATACATTCTGATTTATATAATTTTTGAGTATCATTTGATATTATCATAATTTGCTTATATTTTGGTAAAGTAAAATTTGCTGATGAATTATTTTCAAAATATAAATTTAAATTTAATAAATTTTGACTTTTATTTAATTTTTCTGCTGAAATAAATAGAATTTCATTTAAATTTTGGTCTATTTTTGTATAAAAAATACCTTTTCGAGACAATAAAATATTAGCAATATTTTTGTTTATTTCATAAATTTTATCATTTATTTTTATTTCAAATAAAATATCTTGTTTTTTTTCAAAAATATAATCTATTACAAAATTTTCAAAATTAACTATATTATTTTTTTCACTTTGAGTACTCTCTAATAAAATAGTTTTATTATTATGATCTATTGAATATATTTTTATTGAATATTTATTTTCATTATTTGCATTATTTATAAAAATATTTATTTTGAGTTTTTCATGTTCTATATTATTTTGATCATTATTATTATTATTTATTTCTTCTGAAATTACGAAAAATTCTTCAGCTTTTGATTCTAATATTGCTTGTTCACTTCCCATAAAATATAAAATAAAATAATTAAATTAAAATGAATAATTTAATAATAAAATAAATAAATTTTTTTAATATTTATTTATATATAATAACCAATATTTAATTATACTAATATTATTAAAATTATTTAATTATTTAATTTTTTTATATACATTTAAAATATTTTTTTAATAGGAATTAATTTTTTTTTAAAATTCGGATTTAAATAAACATCTTTAGTTAATTTATATCCATTATAATTATTATATAAATTTAAATTATTTCTATATCCAAAATTATTATTTATTAATCTTTTATCTATATTAAATGGTTGAAATCTAATAGGTGATTTTTGTCCATTTATTTTAAATAATTGATTAATACTATTATTGCTACTCAATTTATATCTTCTGTTATTATGAATATTATCAAAATTATTATTACTTAATTGAATTCTATTATGATTTATTCCTAAATTAATATGATTTATTGGCGGAAGTTCATAACTATTTTTTAAATTAGGTAATTTAATTTTTTTACTTTGAAATTGTGATTTATATATTATAAAATTTTTATCTAATGATGATGAATTATCATCTAATTTTAAATTTTTATGATAATTATTTCCTTCTATTGAACGGCTTATATAATTAAAATATTTTTTTGAATCTTTTTCCATTAATTGTTTTTTTAATAATTCTTTTTTCATTTTAATTTCCATTAAATATTTTTGTTTTTGTTTTTCTTCATTTTCTAATCGAAGTTTTTGCTCTTTTTCTAATTTTAATTTTTCTTTATATTCATGTTCTTTTCTTTCAAATTCTTCTTGTTCTTTTAATAATTTCATTTTTAATAATTTTTGTTCTTGTATTTTTTTTTCAAATTCTTCTTTTTTTTTTTTTTCTTTTTCTTCTTTTTCTTTTTTTTCTTTTTCTTCTTTTTCTTTTTTTTCTTTTTCTTCTTTTTCTTTCTTTTCTTTTTCTTCTTTTTCTTTCTTTTCTTTTTCTTCTTTTTCTTTTTTCTCTTTTTCTTCTAATTTTTCATTTTTGATATTATTATTTTCATTTAAATTATTTTTTATTAAATCATTACTTTCTTTTTTCAAAAGTTGTTCTTCATTTTTAACAACATCATCTTTATTTAATGTAATCTCTTTTTTTTCTTCATTTTTTTTAATAGATAAATTATCATTATCAACATTATTATCTTCTTTTTTATTTTCTGAAATTAAATTAATATTAATTGGTTTAATATTATTTGTAATTTCAATTTTTTTAATCTCTATTTTCTTTTCTTTTAAATTTAATTTATTTTTAATAATATTAGTATTAATTTGATTTGAATTTTTGGAATTTTCATTATTATTTATATTTAAAGGTAATATTTGTTTTTGTGTGGATAAAATTAAAGTATTGGCACTAGTTTTCAATGAATTATTTGTATTGTTATTATTCTTTTTTTTATCATAATTAGGTTGAGGCAATTTATCAGTTAAAAATAATAAATTTTTAGGAATATTAATAGTCTTTAATAAAGCCAAATCTTCATTAACTTCATCCCCAGCGAATGCTTTAAAATAATCAATTCTTTTTCTGATGATAGGATTATTTAACAATTCATCACAACTAGGTCTATTATTAGGATCAACTTGAATTAATAAACTAACAATTTCAGCTAAATCTGATGAAAATTTATTTGATATTTTTTTATATTGACCTCTAATAACTTTATTATATAGACCTTCCATATTTTCTGCTCGAAAAGGAGGGTGTAATGTTATCATTTCATATAAAACACACCCTAGTGACCATATATCACTTTTATTATCATAGGGTTGATCTTTCCATACCTCAGGACTAGCATAATATGGTGTACCTGTTTGGGTATATCCTAATCCTTTTCTTGCTACTTTTGATACATTTAAATCTCCTAATTTTGCTGACCCATCAGAAAATAAAAATACATTGGCACTTTTCATATCTCTATGTAATATTTTTAAATCATGTAAAGATTTTAAACCTTTTATACATTGAATTAAAATTCTCCATATATCAATTTCTTCAAATAATAAAGCTGTTTTTTTATTTTCAGTTATTTTTTGATATAAATCACCCTTATCAGCATATTCCATTACTATTCCTAAACATGATTCTCTTTCATCAAAAAAAGCTTCTTTATATGAAATGACAAAATTTGATTTAACACTTGCTAATATTCTTACTTCATTTAGAGCATTTGATTTTTCTTTTTCACTTAATTTTGATAACTTTACTTTTTTTAAAGCATATATATTTCCGTCTGCATATCTTCTTACTTTTAAAACAGTTGAATAAGCTCCTTCACCTAATTTTGATAATTTTTCGAACCCATTCATAGTTTTTTTTATTTATTTAAATACATTACGTTAATTAATTAATGAATTATTTAATTTTTATAAAATTTTATAATAAATTAAAATAAAAAATATAAAATAATTGATTAAAATTAATTAAAAATATATTTAATTGAAAATAATTAACTATATATTTATTTAAATATTAAATCTTTAAATAAATATATAAAAAATTTTATATTTATTTTTGTATCAATTAATATACTAATTTACCTAAAAAAATTATTTTATTAATTTTTTAAATATTATTATAATTTATGCCTGTTTTTAATTAATTATTAATTTTTGTTTTTATTCCAATTTAATTAACCTTATATAAGTCTTAATTAATTAAAATAAACTAATATATGTTAACACAATATCCATCGATGATTAATTTATTTCCAATTCAAAAAAATTTACAATATAATAATAACACTAATAATATTGCATTATCTCAATTAGCATTTGTTTTCCCACAAAAAATTGCTCAACAAAATAATATTAATGAGCAAAAAAATAAAACTCAATATTTTTGTAAAGATAAATGTAATGTTTTGTTTAAATCATTACAAAAAAAAATTGCACATCATAATAGATTAGATGAATTTTGTACAGATGAAAAAACTAAATTATATATGTTATTAAATGAATTTAAATCCGCTTGTGATTTATTAATTAAATCTGAAAATATAAAGGATTATAAAGGAATTAGACAATTAAATGATCAATATAAAAAAGCTAAAAATAGTGCAGTAGATAAAAATTTATGGAGTAATTTTTTAGTTTAAAAATTCAACAATTTTCTATATTATATATTTATATTTTTATTTTGTAAAAAAAGTATTATTTTAATCTTTAATTATATTAATTAATTTAAATATATAATTAAAAATATTTTAATTTTAATTAATATTTTTATCTAAAATTTTAATAATCTATCATATCATTTTTATTATTAATATTATTATTATTATTATTATTTATATATTTATTTTGATTATCAGTACTCAATAAATAAATCAATCCAGTATCTGATACAAGAATATATAATTTTTCACTAAATCTTCCAGCTGAATTAAACATTTGTTCAATATTTGTATCCAAAATATATTTTATATTATATTTTCCATTTCCTTTATTATCAATAAATATATTAATTAAACAAATTCTTCCTTGAAAACTTCCAACCAATAATTCTATATTTTTAGAATTTTGATTGAAATAACTTTCAAGAATATAATTAATTTTTAATTCTTCATTTTTTGCATCAAATTCATATTGAGAAGTACAACTTTCTAAACTTATAACATGAAAAGTATTAACAGTAGTTATTGCACTTATATATCCAGGTTGTAAAGGAGAAACATTTAAAATACTTTGACCTAAATTAATAGTAGCTTCAACATTATCTTGTTTTAATAAATTTTTATTTATTTCTTTACTATCAATATCAGTATTTTTTAAATTAAAAATATTTATTAAATTATCTTCTCCTGCAGTTAATAAATATATTTCATAAAATTTAACATATCTAACAAGTTCACTATGAGCAAAAGAACTTTTTCCTATTTGTTTCATTTTTCTTGTATCCCAAATCGAAACTATATTTCCATAACCTGCTGCTAATAAAAATTCTTTAGTATCTAATGTTAATACTTGTCCTTTTCCATTAGTAGAAATTTTATATGAACTATTTTTTGAACCTGAATTCCATATTAAAATTAAACCTTCATTATCTCCACTTACAAAAGATTCTTTCCATGGAGAAGAATTACTAACAAAAAAAGCAATATCATTAATTCTTTCTTTATGTTCTTTATATTCTCCTATTAATTGAATATTATAATTTTCTTTATTAATTTGTAAATAATACATAATGAAATTTGAATTAACAATAATAAATTGATTTTGAATATTTGGATTTATTTTTATTAATAATATACTATTATTATTATCTTTTGTAACTTCGTTTATATTTACTTTATTTATTATATTAAATTGATAAATATTTTCCATTATATTATTGGAATAGATAAAATAAATTTAAATTAATAAATAATAAAATAATTTCAAATAATAAAAATTTCAAATTTAAATATAAATTAAAAATATATTTTTGATTTTTACTTTCTTTTTTATTATTTCACTATTAATAAATATTAAATAAAAATTTTACTTATAAATAATTTTTTATATTTAAAACAATATAATAATTATTTAAAATTATAATAATTCAATTTAAATATAATGAAGTCTAAAAAAGGAAAAAAAGGAAAAAAGAAAAAAAATTTATCTGAAGATATAAAAATAACACGTCATGAAAGAATAGGAAATAATAATTATTATGGAGAAGAAATTGTAAAAGAAATAATAGATAAAATAATAAGTAAAACAATATCAATAAATTTTAGAAATAATGTAGAAAAACAAATTCCTTTATTTTCATTTAACAAAATAAAACAAGATATAAATAATATTTTATCAACAATTTATATTCCATATGATTATGATGATTTATACCTAACAGAAAATATTAAGAAAGAAAAAAAACATTCTTTAAGTTTTAATGGAAGAGAAAGATATAAATATATTCATTTAAATATTAATAATTCATTAAATAATTCATTTGAAAATTCAAAAATTAAAGTTGAACCAGAAATTTCTATTCAATTTAATAATAAAAAAAAATATATAAATTATTGGGGTGGTGTCGCACAACCAGGTGAATTTAAAAAAGATAGGTATGCATCAACTTTAATAAAAAATAAAAATTATGAACCTTTTGCAGAATTTTTATCTGAAGATAAAAAAAGTTTAAGAGAATCAAAAAAATCAACTAAATTTTTTAAATTATTTAAAAAAGTAAATAAAATTAAAGAAAAATTCGAAAAAATTTCTACAACAAAAACAAAAAAATATGTTGAATTTCCTTCATATAAAATTCCTGATGAAAAATTTAAAAAAAATGAAGAATTACCAGAAGTAATTAAATTAAGAGAAGAAAGAAAAGAATTAATAAAACAAAAAATTTTAGAATCTTTAGAAGAGAAAAAAAAAATTGAAGAATTAAAACAAAAAAATAATTCTAAATATGAAAAACTTTCAAAAGAAGAACTTTTACTTCAAAAAAAATTAAAAATACATAATTTTACTATAGATTTTAAAGGAGAAATTGTTTTTGTAAAAAAAATTCCTTTAGAAAATTTAATGGACGAATTTGGAATGATTCAATCAAAACAAATTCAAATTAGTAGAAATCAAATTGAAAAAAATACTAGTGTTAATGTATCACAATCAAATTATAACGAAAATAATGAAAAAGAAACAAATAATAGTAAAGAAAAAGATATTGAAATAATATATAATAATGATAATACTAATTCTTCAATAAATTATAATACAAATAATCCAATACAAAAAAAATTTATAACAGCACATAATAAAATAAAATCTATTTTACCTTTTAGAAATATTAATTTAAATAAACAAAGAGAACAACCTTCTGGTTCAAATTTTGAAATATTTAATCCCGAAGTTGGTGTTAAAATAACAGAAGATAAAAAAATAAAAAGTGGAGGAAATAATTACTTAAAAAAATTCAATAAATATTCTGTTGTTGATTTTAATAATACTTTAAGAGAAACAAATGAATTTATGAAAAATATGAATAAAACAATAAATTTAATTAATATTAATCATAAAAATAATTTAACAAATGATTTCACAAATATTAATAATAATAACAATAATTTAAATAATACAAATGTTAATTTTCATCAAAAAGAAAATTCAGAAAATATTACATTAGAAAAAAATATAAAAAAATTAATAGATAATCTATCTAATAATAATAATGAAAATTTAAGAAAAAAAAATATAAATTACGGCTCTAATTTTCTTGAATATAATAAACATTTAAATATGAATAAATCACAAAGTATGGGAAATATTATGAATACTAATTTAAAATATTCCAATTTAAAAGATGTGATTGATGATATTGATTATTTAAAAAATAATAAACATCAAAATAATTTTAATGAAACAAATAAAACTTTTTATAATAATAAAAATAATTTTCTTAAAATTAATCCTTATCAAAGAAATAAAAATCTTATTGAAAAAAAAAATTCTTTTAAACAAATTAATTATTTTAATAAATCTCTTTTAAATAATAAATTTTGGGGAGAAAATGAAATGAGAAATATTACAAAAAATTCATCAATGATTTTTCCACAAATACATTATAAACCAGATCAAAGAAGTATTGAAAAAGAAATAGGAAATGAAATAAGTAAATTCCCAAGAGATAGAATAAAAATTTCTGCACAAAATGCATTATTTAATAATAATAAAATGGATTTTAATAAACCAAAAAGATTTAGATACACAGATAAAAATTTTTTCAAACCTGAATAAAACAAAACTAATGTTTTATTTATAAAAAATATTTTTAATAATAAATGAGTTTAAATGGAATTAGTATATTTTTTATATTTATTTTTTCCTTTTTATTTTTAATATATTTATAATTAATTAAATATAAATAAGAAATTCATTTATTTAATATTTAAAAAAGTTATTATAATTTTGTACTGATAGTAAATATATAAATATTGGTCATAATTATTATTATTTATTCAAATTAATAATAAAAAAAATTTTATTTAAAACATTAAATTATTAAGTAATAAAAATTTGAATACAAAATGTGAATTTCTTTTTTAAATTAACTACATTAAAATTATTTTTATGTTTAATATAAAAAATAATATAATTTATTTTATTGTAAAAAACAAATTTTTTATTTATAAAAAATAATTTTTAATTATAATTAATATTAATTTAGTTTTATAAATTATAATAATTAATTCTTAGTTTTATATCTATATTTTATATTTTTCTTATAAATTAAAAATAAATATTTATAAAAATTTTAATTCAACTTTATTTATTTAAAAAATTAATAATAATAATTCCAATAAATTACTAATAACAAATATGAATTTATTAAAATTTATATTCAAAATTATTTTATTAAATGGAAAAAATATATGTAAATATATTGTTTCAATTGATTCTTTTTGAATATTAATACCTAAATCAGATAATAATTTTTCAATTATTTTTAAAAATTCTTGTAATGCTTTATCTTCAACAATTGAATCTTCAATTGTTTGAAATAACATAATATTTGCTCTAAATATATATTTAATTAAAAAATTTATAACCATTTCAGTATTTAAATTATATTCTAATGAAAAATCTGCATTTTTAATACATAATAATTTTTTAATAATGTTCGAAATATTTTTCATAAGTTCTGGATTTTGTTTTTCTTCTAATCTATTAGAAATAATCCTTAATATTTGTTTATAATTTATTAAATTTATATCTATTTTTAATATAAAAGATATAAATTGTTCAATATATTCTGAAATTGTATGATATATTTGAACATTATCATATGCATTTGAATAATAAATATGACTATTTATACCACTATCAAAAAAAGAAAATTCTTCTAAATTAAATAAAGTAAGAAAATTTTTAATTTTTTCTGAATTTCTTGAAAAATATATTATAATTTTGTTATTATTATTCATTATATTAACTTCTCCTCCAATATTTTTATAAGATTTTATATATGGAAATTCATCTATTTTCGATAAAATATTTTTTTTTATTATTTCATATAAATTTAATGCTGTTTTTTGTTCTTTGAAAATTATTTCATAAGAAAATATTATAGTTTTATTTTTTAATTCTTGTGGTAAATCATATTTTTCCATAAAATTTGTATAAAATTTACCAATTGATAATTCAATATCTAAAATATAATGTTGAATTTTTTTTTTATTTGAAATTAATTGAATTGAAATATTTTGATTTTCATTGTTTTTTAATGTTTTTTCATTTTTTAATTCATTTAAATCATCTATAATTTTATTTTTTATATCTTTAAAGTAATTTGAAATTATTTCAATATTTTCTTCTATTAATAATAATGTTGATTCAACAGTTTCTTTTGGAGGAAAATATTTTAAAATAGTATTATATGTATTCTCCATATAATATATTTTATATAATAAATTTATTTAAACTTTTATTATTTATATTAATTATATATAATTTGTTTTAGTTATTACTTAGTGAATTATACTAAAATAAGCTAAAAATATTTCTATTAAAAAAAATATATAACTATAAATAAATTTAATTATAAATAATTAATGACATCATAGCTTTTAAAATTAATTAATTTTAAATATTTAATTATTTTTAATAATAGAATTTTTAATTTTTTTATTATTTTTTAATAAATAATCAAAAATAACATAAATTCTACTAATTATTCCATACATTAATAAACTATATGATAAATATAATTTTAATTTTAACATTTCTTGAAAAATTTTTCCAGATTTTAATAAAATCTCATTAATTTGTTTAAAATCATTTTCATTAAAAAAATCTTGTTTTATAAAAAATTCATTTAATATTTCTTCATTTGATTTAAAATTAATATTTAATTTATTTAAATTAAACATTTTTTTTAA
>JAEEGK010030553.1_pt1 | contig 10670 bp, 7 predicted proteins | sample 8958771 | NCBI WGS metagenome assembly JAEEGK01 (sample SAMN16246547, study PRJNA631951) | gut metagenome | biome: gut microbiome; feature: rumen; material: SC-attached | host: Bos | place: Iran: Karaj | collected 2018-10 | reverse complement strand
CAGCTTCGGGCAGGTTGAACATCTTGCCGTCGCCGTCGATGATCTGGATGGGCTCAAGGTCGTGCGTGCGTCCAACCTGGAAGTCGTTGGGATCGTGAGCCGGCGTGATCTTCACAAAGCCGGTACCGAAAGCCGGATCGACCATCCGGTCTGCGACCACGGGGATCGTATTGCCGCTTGTCATCGGCACGACCACCTCGCGGCCGACGGCATATGCATGAGCCTCGTCGCTCGGATGCACTGCCACCGCCACGTCGGCGGGGATCGTCTCGGGACGGGTCGTTGCGATCATGATGAAGTCCGAGCTGTCCTTGAAATGGTAGCGCACGTAGTACATGTGCCCCATCTCTTCGCTGTGTTCCACTTCGATATCAGAGAGCGCCGTGTGACAGCGCGGACACCAGTTGACGATGTACTTGCCCTTGTAGATCAGGCCTTTTTCGTAGAGGCGGCAGAACACGGTGCGAACAGCACGGCTCAGCCCCTCGTCCATCGTGAAACGTTCACGTTTCCAGTCGCACGAGTCGCCGAGTGCCTTCATCTGGTTGACGATGCGGTTGCGGTATTCTTCCTTCCACTCCCAGGTGCGTTTGACGAACGCCTCGCGGCCAAGATCATGGCGTGATTTGCCCTCACTGGCGAGACGTCGCTCGACGACATTCTGAGTGGCGATGCCGGCGTGGTCGGTGCCCGGCAGCCAGAGCACGGAATAGCCGCGCGCTCTTTTGTAGCGGGCAAGGATGTCCTGGAAGGTCTGGTCATAGGCGTGCCCCATGTGCAGGGCGCCGGTGACGTTCGGCGGAGGAAGAACGATCGAGAAGGCTTTCTTGCTGTGGTCAACTTTCGCGTCGAACAGCCCCTGGTCGATCCACCACTGATACCACTTGCCTTCAAGCGGCGCGGGATCGTAGTTCTTTGAAAGGTCTCCATTGCGCGTAGGCATTGCGATTTCCTCCCCACTTTAACTTTCGTTTTCTGAAAGCGCCTGTTCCAGATAGCTTTCGATCTGGCCCCTGAGCGCTTCGATCGTCTCCGGCTCGTCTACTGAGACGGCCAGAGGAAGTCCCCATGAATAAATTTTATCGTCAAGATAGCCGTTGATCGTACTGCGGCGTTTCGTCTTCGCTATTTTATCAGCTTTCGTGAAAACGGAAAGTACCGGAACGCCAAGATCCGTCAGCCATTCCTGGAGTTTGCGGTCCGTGTCTTTCAGACCGTGACGGATATCGATCAGATGAACGACCAGCGCCAGTTCCTCGCGGCGCTCGATGTAGCTCTCGATCAGTTTCGCCCAGCCGCCCCGCTCGTCTCTGCTTCGGGCCGCGTAACCGTAGCCGGGCAGATCGACGAGGACGAACGGCCGCGGTGCCTGTACGGCGAAGAAATTGACGCTGCGCGTCATGCCGGGCGAGGCACTGACATGGGCCATTTTTTGCCCCACGAGTTTGTTGAGCAGCGAGGACTTGCCGACATTCGAACGGCCCGCCAAAGCGATCTCCGGCAGGTTTCCGGCAGGAAACTGCTTCGTTTCATAGGCCGTGCAGGTCAGTTTGGCCTTCCAGACGCTCATTTTTCGGCCTCTTTTTCAAGCACAGCGTCGAACACCTGAGAAGCCTTGCGAACGAACGTAAAATTGACGCCTTCGCTGATCCACGGCTCCATGTCCTCCACGTCGGGACGGTTGGCTTCGGGCACGAAGAGATCGACGATGTCGTATCGCTTGGCCGCGAGCGTTTTTTCGCGCAGGCCGCCGATGGGCAGCACGTCGCCGCGCAGGGAGATCTCGCCGGTCATGGCAAAGCCGGGCCGATACCTGCGGCCGGAAAGCGCCGAAAACAGCGCGATCGCCATCGCTACTCCCGCAGACGGACCGTCCTTGGGGATGGCCCCCTCGGGAACGTGCAAATGCAGGCTGACGCTGTGCCATTTGGGTTCGGCCGTGCCGCCGGAAAGCTCTTTCCAGTGCGATTTGACAAAGCCCAGGGCCGTCATCGCCGACTCCTGCATGACGTGTCCGAGATTGCCGGTCAGTTTGAGTTCGCCGCGGCCGCTCATCTTCACGGCTTCGATCGGCATCACGTCGCCGCCGGCGGCCGTCCAGGCCAGACCGACCGCGACACCCGCTTCGGGCTGTTTGGGCAGCCGCACGTCGGGCGAATGAGGCGCTCCCAGATACTCGTGCAGATTTTTGACGCCGATCCGCGTCTTCCCGGCGGCCTCGCCTTTTTCTTCACATTCAAGGCGCGCACGCACGACTTTGCGGCAGAGCGTCGCGAGCTTGCGGTCAAGCTCGCGGACACCGGCCTCGCGCGTGTAATCGGCGATGATCGTCTTGAGAACGGCGTCGGAAAGCGCCAAGTCCTTTTTCGTCAGGCCGCTTTCGGCAAAAACGCGCGGCAGGAGGTGCTCCTTGGCAATGTGGAGTTTTTCTTCCGGAAGGTAGCTGGAAAGCTGGATCACGTCCATGCGGTCAAGCAGCGGCGACGGAATGGTGTGCGAGACGTTGGCGGTAGTGATGAAAAGCACGTCGCTCAAATCGACGGGAAGTTCCAGATAATGATCGGTAAAATGCGAATTCTGCTCGGGATCAAGCACTTCCAGCAGAGCACTGGCCGGATCGCCGCGAAAATCGGAGCCGATCTTGTCAACTTCGTCGAGCAGCATGACAGGATTGGAGCAGCCGGCTTCTTTCAGCTTCTGAACGATCCTCCCGGGCAGCGCGCCGATGTAGGTGCGCCGATGTCCGCGAATCTCCGCCTCGTCGCGCATCCCGCCCAGTGAGAACGTCACGAACTTGCGTCCTAGCGCCTCTGCAACGGATTTTCCCAGCGACGTTTTACCCACGCCGGGAGGACCGATCAGGCAGAGGATCTGCGCACGGGCCTTTTTCCCGGCCTGCTTGCGCACTGCCAGATACTCGATCAGACGGTCCTTGACGCGTTTCAGTCCGTAATGATTGGCGTCGAGCGTTTTCTGCACAGTGCTCAGATCGGTCTGCTCGGGCAGCTTCACGTTCCACGGCACGTTCAAGAGCCATTCGACATAGGTGCGGACCACCGTCGCTTCGGGCGACATGGCCTGCATTTTCGACATGCGCGTCAGCTCTGCATCGACCTTTTCACGTACCGCCTCAGGCAGATCGGCCTGTTCGGCGCGCGTCTTCAACTCGAGCGATTCCGGCGAGTCGTTGATCTTCAGCTCTTCCTGGATCGCTTTCATCTGTTCGCGCAGGTAATATTCCTTCTGGTGCTGGTCAACTTCCTTCTGAACGCGCATGTGGATCTCGCGTCCCAGTTTCAGCAGTTCGATCTCCGAGAGCAGGTACTTGAGCAGCAGCTCAAGACGGCTGTCCGTGCGGAAACACTCCAGAAGCGCCTGCTTGCGCTTTACGTCTAGCGTCATGTGGGCCGCGATCATGTCGGCGATCACGGAAGGATCGCCCGCCGCCGCGATCGGCTGGATCATTTCCTGCGGCAGCCGCGGGTGGCAGTTGACATAATCCTCAAAGACGCTCAGGACTTCTTTGAGCAGGGCCTTTAAATGGTCGTCCTCGACGTAGCTGCTGCGGACCGAGACAAGGTCGGCGCTGAACATCGAATCGACGACGGTGTACTGACGCGCGCGCATCCGCTCTTTGCCTTCAAGCAAAAGTTTGACGGTGCCGTCCGGCATCCGGATCATCTGCAGCATCTCGCAGAGCGTGCCCACGTCATAGAGATCGTCCGCGCCCGGCTCATCGGTGGTTGGATCGCGCTGAACAGCGACGAAAATGTACCTTTTTTCCGCGGTCGCAGCCAGCTCGATCGCTTTCAGCGTCGCGCCTCGTCCCACGTAGATCGGCGCAATGACGCCTGGAAAGATCACGGTATCGCGGGACGGCAAAACATAGAGGTTCACTTAGGAAACCTCCGCAGGAGTTCTTTTGACATAGACGGGCTGCCCCGTTCCAGCCACGTACTCCGGCGTGATGACGATCCTTTCAAGCGGCTCTTCACTGGACGGCACTTCGTACATCAGATCGAGCATCAGACTTTCCATGATCGCCCGCAGTCCGCGCGCACCCGTGCCCTTGGCCGCCGCTTTTTCTGCGATCGCCCGCACGGCTTGAGGGTCGAACTCGAGCTCGACGTTTTCCATCGCGAAGTTGGCCTTGTACTGACGGATCAGGGAATTTTTCGGTTCCGTCAGCACGCGCACGAGCGCATCGGCGTCAAGGCTCTGGAGCGGCACAAGCAGCGGCAGGCGGCCGACCAGCTCTGGGATAAAGCCGAACGAAACGAGGTCCTCCGGCTCGACCTGCCTGAGCAGATCATACCGCTCTTCGGCTGTCGTGTCGCGAATGTCGCTGTCAAAGCCAATCACTTTCTTGTTGACACGGCGTCCGACGATCCCCTCCAGCCCGGCGAACGCACCGCCGCAAATGAACAGGATGTTCGCCGTATTGATCTGGATGAACTCCTGCTGCGGATGCTTGCGACCGCCCTTGGGGGGAATGTTCGAGACGGTGCCTTCAAGGATTTTCAGCAGCGCCTGCTGTACGCCCTCGCCGGAAACGTCGCGCGTGATCGAAGCGGACTCCGACTTGCGGGCCACTTTGTCGATCTCGTCGATGTAAACGATGCCGCGCTCGGCCGCAGCGATGTCGTTGTCGGCGGCCTGTACGAGACGGACGAGGACGTTTTCCACGTCCTCACCGACGTACCCGGCTTCGGTCAGCGTCGTCGCGTCCGAGATCGCAAACGGTACGTTGAGCATCTTCGCAAGGCTTTGCGCCAGCAGCGTCTTGCCGCTTCCCGTCGGCCCGAGGAGCAGAAGATTGCTCTTTTGCAGCTCCACATCGCCGCCTTTGGCGCCGGTCGCGATGCGTTTATAGTGATTGTAGACGGCCACGGCAATGGCTTTCTTGGCGTAATCCTGGCCGACCACATACTCATCGAGATGCGCCTTGATCTCCTTGGGTCTGGGCAGGCTGCCCAGCGACTGAAGCGGATTTTCATCCGCCTTCGTGCGAGCAGGCAGAGGCTCACCGTCGGGCGTCATTTTAAGATAACTGTTGCAGAGCTTCACACATTCGCTGCAAATGTTGATCCCTTCAGGGCCGGAAATCAGCGTCACGCCTTCTTCAGCGCCTCTTCCGCAGAAGGAACAGCGATAATTTCGATGTTTGAAGTCGTCGTTTCTTTGCATGTTCTTCCCTTCCTCCCGCGCGAAACGATGTCTCGCCCGAGGCGTTCAACGATTCTTATCGCTTGTCGATGACTTTATCGACGATGCCGTAGGCCAGCGCTTCGGGCGCGCTCATCCAGAAATCACGGTCGCTGTCGGCCTTGATGCGCTTCATCGACTGTCCCGTATGGGTGACTAGGATGTTGTTGAGCAGTTCTTTCGTCTTGACGATCTCGCGCGCCTGGATCTCGATGTCGCTGGCCTGTCCCTGGGCACCGCCGAGCGGCTGATGGATCATCACGCGCGAGTTGGGCAAAGCGATACGCTTGCCTTTCGCTCCCGCGGCCAGCAGCACGGCTGCCATGCTGGCCGCCATGCCGACGACGATCGTTGAAACGTCGCATTTGACGAACTGGATGGTATCGTAGATGGCAAGGCCGGCCGAGACGGAACCGCCCGGGGAATTGATGTAAATGCTGATGTCTCTGTCCGGGCTTTCGCTCTCGAGGAAAAGCAGCTGCGCTACAACAGAATTGGCAAGCGTGTCGTCGATCTCGTCACCTAAAAAGATGATGCGGTCCTTGAGCAGCCGCGAATAAATGTCGTACTGACGCTCGCCTCTGCCGGTCTGCTCAATAACATACGGAACGTAATACATGGTTGTGGGCTCCTTTCAAAATTCGTGGCCCAGCCCCGGATAAAAAATTGCCGCGGCATGGATGTGCCGCAGCAACGTCGATCGGAGATTAGTTCTCTGCCGCAGGCGCGTCGGGGCTGGCGCCCTTTTTCACTTCGTTGATCTTCACTTTGGCCATGATCGCCTGCATCGTCTTACGGTAACGTGCGGACGAGATCATGTTCTCGAAGTCCTCGGGACGCTTTTTAAGCATCTCGGAGATGCTCTCGGGCGAAATGCCGTACTCCTCGGCCATCTTCGCGATCTCGGCGTCAAGGTCTTCCTTCTCGACCGACACACCCAGCTGGCGGGCGCAGGCGTCGACGACCAGGTAGTTCTTCACGTCGCGGAGGGCGTCCTTGCTCAGATTCTCTTCGAGCTCGGCCAGATCGTGGCCTTCAGACTTGTAATACTCTTCAAGCGTCATCTTGGTGCGAGCCTTGACATTTTCCTCGAAGCGCTTCTTCAGGCTCGCCTTCTGGCGGGCGATCATCGTCTCGGGGACATCGACCGTCGCGGCTTCAGCGATCTTCGCCACAGCCTCGTTCTCCGACGCAAGGCGGGCTTCGGCCTTCAGGCGCTCTTCCATGTTCTTGCGGATCTCGGCTTTGAGCTCATCCACGCTGTGAACGTCTGCACGCGTCACCTTTTTGAAGAACTCATCGTTCATCTCGGGCTCGACGGGTTCCTGCACTTCGATCACGTCGAACGTGTAATGCGCCATACGGCCCGCGACGCTCTTGTCATGGTACTCGTCTGCAACCTTGATGTCAGTCTCAACTTTCGAACCGGCCTGAGCGCCCGTAAGCGCCTCGACGATCTCGGGACGCACGGAGAGAGGATCAAGCTCAAACGTGTCTTCCTGCGGCTCATGAGAAAGAATCTCCGCGCCTTCGTCGTTCTTCACGACCATGCTGTAGGCGGCACGGACCTTATCGCCGCGGGCAGCGGCACGGGCCGTGGGAACGAACGAGGCATAACGTTTCTTCATGCTTTCAAGCGCCTCGTCGACCATCGCGTCGGTGATCTCGAACACGGGCTGATCGACGGTGATGCCGGACAGATCGGGCAGCGTAACCTCGGGCTGGACTTCAAACTTCACGGTGAAGACCACATCCTCACCATCGTTCATGCTGAGATCCTCAACGCTGGGCGAAGCGATCAACTCAAGATCGTATTCGGTGCACAGCTCGTCAAGCATGGGAGAAAGCATGTCATCAAACGCCTGGGCTTTCAGCGACTCACGGCCAAGGCGCATCTCCAGGACTTTCGCGGGCACTTTGCCCTTGCGGAAGCCGGGAATATTGACGCGACGGCCGACATCGGCATAGGTCGCGCGCAGCTGCTTGGCAAAGTCGTCCTTATCGACGGTGACTTTGATGGAAACGATATTCTTTTCTTGTGACAGAAGTTCTGACTTCACAAGAAGCACTCCTTTCGGTTCGATAAACTCTTGTTTGCGAAAAACAACCGTCCAAGTATACCACATGAAAATGAAACTACGCGAAAAAAAAGAGATGGAAACAACCAGAAACGAAAAAAACACCCTTTAAGATGAAAAAAAAACGTTCAAAACACTTTTTCTCATCAGGGAAAGTGAAGTACGCCGTCTTTTCTTTATGTCAAAGCATCTCGCGCTAAGATCTTAAAAACGCCGCTTCCCTTCAGGAAAAGCGGCGTTTATACGTGTCAGTTATTCAAGGAAATCGCGCAGTTTTTTGCTGCGGCTGGGATGGCGCAGTTTGCGCAGGGCTTTGGCTTCGATCTGGCGGATGCGCTCACGCGTGACGCCAAAGCGGCGGCCCACTTCTTCGAGCGTATACGACCTGCCGTCTTCCAGTCCAAAACGGTAGCGCAGCACTTCACGCTCGCGGTCGGAAAGGGCGTCGAGCATCTCTTCGATCTGCTCATGCAGCAGATTCCCCGCGGCAGCGTCTTCGGGGCTGGGAAGGTTCTGGTCCTCGATGAAGTCGCCGAGCTGACTGTCCTCTTCCTCGCCAATGGGCGTTTCCAGCGACACAGGAAGCTGCGCGATGCGGCGGATCTCTTCTACGCGCGTGCTTTCGATCTGCATCTCGCCGGCCACTTCTTCGTCGGTCGCCTCGCGGCCAAGCTTCTGGACCAGCTGGCGGGAAATGCGCACCATCTTGTTGATCGTCTCCACCATGTGCACGGGGATTCGGATGGTGCGGGCCTGATCGGCAATGGCGCGGGTGATCGCCTGGCGGATCCACCACGTTGCGTAGGTGCTGAATTTGAAGCCCTTACGGTAGTCGAACTTCTCGACGGCGCGGATCAGACCGAGATTGCCTTCCTGGATGAGGTCAAGAAAGAGCATTCCGCGGCCGATGTATTTTTTCGCGATCGAGACGACAAGGCGAAGGTTGGCGTCGATGATCTGCTGTTTCGCTTCCTCGTCCCCCGCTTCGACGCGAATGGCCAGCTCGCGCTCTCTCGTGCTGCTGAGCAGGGGAACCTTGCCGATCTCACGCAGGTACATGCGCACGGGGTCGGAAAGAGGAACGTCTTCCATACGTCCCAGTTCTTCGGAATACACCGGCGCTTCGTCAGACGAAGAGTACTCGCCGTTCTCCTCCGAAGACGAAGAATCATCGTCGCCCTTGCCCTTCTGCGCGGGGACAGGGGCTGAGGCGGCATCGTCGATGACCTGGATCCCCAGCTCGCTGAGATTGATAAAGATGTTGTCGAGGATCTCAGAGCTCCAGTACTCCGGCGGCACGCACTGCTCGATGTCCTTATGAGAGACGTGGCCTTTCTTGCGGCCGATCACGATAAGGCTGCGGACGCGGTCCATGATGGAACGCTGCAGTTCGATCCCCGAAGGCTCAAGCTCCTCGCTCAGACCGGCGCCGTCGCCGGTCGTATCGAGCGAATCAGGCAAGCCGGGATTGTCGCCCAACGAGGCGGTTTCGTCGATCGTGGAGATCTCGTCGTCAAAATCGCTTTCGTCCTCGGCAAGTTCGCCGGCGGTGGGCTCGTGTTCGTCGATGATGTCGAGATCGCTGTCCAGCGTTTCGCTTTCGTTGACAGGCGGGCCGACGAGCACTTCATCCTCGGTCTCTTTTTCGGTTATGTTCTCCCGCGGCTTCTCCTGTTTCTTCTCAGCCTTTTTCCGAGGTTTTTTTTCGGGATTTTCCTCGTTTTTCTTTTCTGTTTCCTTCTCTTGCTTCAGCTCTGTCTGTACAGGTTTTTTCTCGGTCTTTGTCTTTTTGGTCGCAGTTTTTTTCTTCTTTCCAGCCGTCTCGTTTTCAACGTTTGCCGCGGTCTCTTTAACATCTTCCTGAACAGCCTTAACGGGATCCTTCATTTCTTTCTCGTCGGCCTTTTCGGCTGTCTGCGTTTTCTTCGCTTCGGCGTCTTTGGTCTTTTCGGCTTTTGCCTTCACAGGCTTCTCATCGGCCGTTTTCGCCTTTTGAGTCGGAGTATTTTTAGCTTCGGTCTTCTCGCTTTTAGAGGATTCGGCCTTCTTTGCTGTCTTTTTAGTTTCTGTTTTTGTTTTCGTCTTTTTTTCTGTTTTGAGAGACTCCTCCGCTGTCGGCGTCGTATCCATATTGCTCGCGTCTTTTTGAGCTGGCGGCGTTTTCGCGGCAGCGGTCTTCTTTACAGGGGTGTCCTTTTTCTTTTTCAAGGCTGAAGTGGATCGTTCCGCGGCCACAGCAGCGTTTTCAGGCGCGGCGTCAAGGAGCGTGTCCTTCGCGGCAGCGGTCTTTTTCTCTTTTTTCTGAGTAGTCATCCACAGTTCCTCCTTAAAAATAGCAATTTACAGCACAGCTGAATGTTTCGCATAACACGCGCTCACCGCTCCCTCGATTCCTCGCCGTTGCCCAGAGAGGCCAGTTCAAAGAACACGGGCAGCGGCACGGAAGGCGCAGGGCCGACGACAGAACGGGTCGCGTCGAGCTGAAAGCTGTCGAGTTCTTCAAACATGAGCATCTGAGCGGGAACGTCGGTTTCGTAAGGGACGGGAGCACGCACAAAGCCGAGGCGCTCGGCGTAGAACGAGGTCGTTTCGCCGCTTTGGCTCTGATTTTTCAGCTCCGTCACGAGGGTGTCGAGAAAGGCGCTTTCATCAAAGACCGGCAGAGCGGCAAGAAAGGCGATGACTTTATAACGCTCCAGCGGGACGCCTCCGTTCCAGAATGTGCAGTCGGTCACGCCGGCGCGAAGTCCCGGCACGCGTTCCGTGATCGCAGCAGCGATCTTTTCTATTTTGCGGCTGTAACCGAGCACGAGCGTGAACGGGAGCATATCCGGCGCAACGCGGCGTTCCAGCACCGCGTCATCCCACAGCATGCTGCCGGCGGGAGCGTTCTCCCTGCCGCAGATGTAGAGCAGCTCGCTGTCGCAGTTCAGAACGAGCGACGCCAGTTTCGCCAGCTGCGGACCATGAAGGCGGGCCATTGAAACGAGGCCTCTCGCTTTTCTGGCCGAAGCCCAGCTGCCCGCCTCGATGTCGATCTCACTGTTCCAGTATGGCAGGCACACGATCACGTCTCTCCTTCCGACTTCTGTAAAATATTATCCCCTTGCGCACGAAAAAAATGGAATCGTTTTTCTTTTTCACGCGCCGTTCTTTTGCGCACTGAGGGCGTCTCCATGATACAATACCGATTGAGACTCCATTTTTAATCTCTATGAGGTGAGCGCATGTTAAGCGGTTTTCTGAGCGGTATCATCCAGTGGCTCGTGGACACGATCGGTGCGATGGGCTACTGGGGGATCGCCGGACTGATGTTTCTTGAATCGTCGTTTTTCCCGTTTCCCAGCGAAGTAGTTATGCCCCCGGCAGGGTATCTTGCCCATCAGG
>JAEEGK010030550.1_pt1 | contig 10670 bp, 5 predicted proteins | sample 8958771 | NCBI WGS metagenome assembly JAEEGK01 (sample SAMN16246547, study PRJNA631951) | gut metagenome | biome: gut microbiome; feature: rumen; material: SC-attached | host: Bos | place: Iran: Karaj | collected 2018-10 | reverse complement strand
TTAATTTATATAATTCAGCTAGTAATCAACAAGTAGAAGATTTTAGTGATCGCGTTGATTCGCAATTACATATTGATAAAAATGAAAATAAAATAGATTGTAATTATGAATGGATTGATATTATTGAACAAACTGTTCCATATATTGATAATATTTTAAGAAATCCTAATCGTTTTATCATTAATGAAGAGGATGTTGTTAAAATTGAACTTGCAAGACGTGTAACCGTCGAAAGCATCAAACATCTAGCTCGTAATACAAACCTAATTCAAGATATTGATAAAAAAACAGGTGATGTTCGACCTTCTAAAATATTAAATATTAATAAAGAAGAAAGTTTTAATACTTATGAAAACCGTTTTATTTATTCGCTTATTCAAAACATTATGACTTTTATTGAATTTAAGAAAAAAACAGTTGTTGAAGAAGCTAAGTATGATGGAAATAATGATATTACCTATAATGGTAAATGCATGCTAGGTGATGAAAAAGTAAGTATTGAAATGAAACTTAATAATTCGATTAGGACGGTTGATAGAATCGTTGATGAATCTGGTAATGATATAACATCAAGAATTGAAAAACTCGAACAAAAAGTGCGTGATTTAACACATTCTGAAGTATATAAAACGATTAAGATGTTACATATTGCTTTAGTTACATCACCTATTAAAAAGACCAATGTAATTCTTAAAAATGTTAACTTTCAATATGCAGTTAAACTATGGAATTATATTCAAGAACATATTAATGATGATAGTAGTGTATCAACTAAGAGTAATGAATCTTATGATGACACTGGTGTTTTAAAAAATTATTTTGATGAAAGTTTCCTTTTAGATTACTTAGTTTCGCAAACAATTATTCATGGTAATACTAAAAAACTAGATAAACAAGAATTAAGTGAAAGATTAATAGGAAATGTTGTTGAAAAAATAATTGATATTAATGAAGGTATATCTGAAGAACAATTATCTAATCTTGTTGCAAGACAATTTACAATTATTAAATATCGTAATGTTGTAACTGATAAGAAGATTCAGAAGTTATATCGTGAAGCAATTGATAAATATTTAAAGAAAGTATCTAATTTAGATATGGAGTGAAAGAATGAAAGAAACATATAACAAAATTGTAAACAATAAAGCTTTTCAAATTGTTAAGAAATTACTTAGTATATGCTTAACAGTTGTTTTAGTTCTAGTATTTTTTATAATACTAGTTCAAAAATTATCTAATAATCGTTTTAACTTAGGAGGTTATGGTATTTATACCATAGCAACAGGTAGTATGGAACCAGAATATAAAGTTAAAGATTTAATACTATCTAATAGAGTAGATCCTAAAACTATTAATGTTGGTGACGATGTTGTTTATCTTGGTAAAGAAGATAGTTTAAATGGAAAGATAATAACACACCGTGTAGTAGATAAATATGAAAAGGATGGTAAAGTACATTTCTATACTCAAGGTATAGCTAGTGGAATGATGGATCCAGAAATTGATGAGAGTCAAGTTCTTGGTGTAGTTAAACATAAATTACATATTTTAAGTTTTTTAAGTCATATTATTAATAGCACATATGGTTTAATATTCTTAATTATTATTCCTTTTATCGTCTTTGTATTTTTTGAAGGTAAACGTATTATAGATGAATCTCATAAAGAAGATTAAAAGGGTTGATTAATATGAAAGAAAAAACGAAAAATGTTTTTAAGATTATTAAAAGATTACGTTATTTTCTTATTTTTGGAATTATTTTACTATCAATAAATGCTTATGCATGGTTTGTTTATATTACTAAAGTAGATACGAGTATTACCGCAAGGGTAAGATCGTGGAATGTAATGTTTCAAGCTCATGATACAAATATTGTTAGTGAAGTAATTTTTAGTGTTGGTGATATTTATCCAGGAATGACTGATTTTAGTGATTTTGCAACGATTATCAATAATGGTGAAACAGTAGGTAATTTATCATTTACGATTAAAGAAGTTCAAATATTTGAAAATGTGTATAGTGAAGAGGATTATACAACAGAAGAACTTGTTGATATGTTAGCTAATGATTATCCATTTAAAATTGACGTTGGATTGACAAATAATACTATTAGTCCTGGGCGAACAGAGTATTTTAATGTTGACATTACCTGGCCTTATGAATCGGGGGATGATGAACTCGATACATATTGGGGCAACGTAGCTTATACATACGCAAATGCGACAAATTCTCGTACTAGCATATCAATTACAGCAGAAATTAGGGTTAGTCAAATTGAACCATAACGTGGTGTAAAGTAAAAATAATCTATTTAACATTTGGTTTACACCTTGATGACATTGGTGTTATACTCCTATATAGGAGGAGTATATGTTATTAAATAGAAAAGTAATTCTATTGGCTGCTTTTTTATGTGTCTTTTTATGCATTTTAACATTACAAGATACTTATGCTAAATATACATCTGCAGTTAATGAAACAACAGATATTTCTATTGCTCGTTGGCGTATTCTCGTTAATGATTTTGATATTAGAAGTAACTCAACAACTGAAAATTTAATAACACCAGTATTCTCTGGTAACTCCAATATTGCTAGTGGGGTTATTGCGCCTACTGCTGAAGGCTATTTTGATGTTGTAATTGATGCAACAGGTACGGATTTATCTTTTGCTTATACCATTTCGGTAAGTAATAGTGATGATAGTCCTGTTAGTGATATAAAAGTAACTAATTGTACCTTAAATGGCACAACAATTCCTTTTGTTGATGATGTTATAACTGGTAATATAAGTTTAACTGATCAACGGGTTAATACAATAAGAGTTTATATTGAATGGTTCGATGGAACCGGGGAAAATATGGACAATGCAGAAGACACTTCTACAACGATGTTGGATGATAGTGTAGCGAAGATAAATGTGAATGCTAATTTCACACAAATTAGTTCATAAAATATCGATTTAAAAAATCGATATTTTTTTTACATTTTTTTAGGCTAAAAGTTTTACTTTTTGCTTATATTTTGGTAAAATTATTATGTATAACATAGGATGTGATAATATGGCTAGACAAGGTTATGTAGTATATACAGCTGATCAAATTAAAAATCGTAAAAAAAGACTTAAAAAAATAAGAATAATTATTGCTATTGTTTTCTTATTGATGATGTTTTTCTTTTTAGTTTTATCACTTGCTTATAATGGCGGTGTATTCACAGTTACATTGGATCCAAACTTTCATACAAAGACTGGAATTGCAATTTATACTGATGAAGTAAAAAGAGAACATGTAAGAAGACTTTATGCAAAAGAGTTAAAGTTCATGGATAATATCTCGATTGAATGGTTACCTAAAAACTATAAAGACTTTGAAGGTGGAGATCATAATGGAGATAACTATATTGGATATACTTTCTATGTGGAGAATCAAGGACATGAAAATCAAAGATATTGGTATTCCGTATACATTGATGATGTAATCAAGAATGTTGATGAAGCCATAAGAATAATGATTGTCCATAATGATGAGGTAACAGTATATGCAAAAGAAAATCCAATTACGAAAGAAGCAGAGAAAGACACTGTTGAGTTTTATCGAAATGATATGCCAGTCTTAGAAAAAAGAGATGACTTTAAACCTGGTGATATTGATAAAATAACAATTTTCATTTGGCTTGAAGGTGATGATCCTGAATGTGTTGATAACTTAATTGGTGGCGAAATAAAGATTCATATGGAAATCACCGAAGAGCATAAAGAAGATTCAAGAATCGAAAGAAACTATGAAGATAATAATGATAATAATGAAACGGTTCATGCTGACGTTGATAATGGAGAATAATTATGCAAGATGAATTAGACAAGAAAGAAGAAAAATATAAAAAAAGAAGAAGAAAGTTTTTATTCTTTTGGTTTTTCTTCCTAACAATCTTTTTATCAACAGTAACATATGCATGGTTTACTGCTAATAGAATAGTTGACTTACAATTCTTTGATATTCATGTAGAAACAGATACAGGATTAGAGATTAGTGAGAATGCTATTGATTGGAAAAGTGCATTAACTGTTGATGAACTTAAAAATGCATATAAAACTTATCCATCTAGTTTAAATCAAATACCTGGTGATATGAATCCTATGTCATCAGGAGGAATCTTGGATACTAATGGCTATTTAAATATCTTTTATGGACAAGTATCTAACGATAGTGGTATAGGTTATTATTTAACAACATATCGTGAAATTGAACAAAGAACAACAGAAGTAAGTAACAAAGGAAATTTTATAGTATTTGATGTTTTTGTTAGAACAGCAACACCAAGAACCCTTTATTTAAGTGGCAATTCTTATGTTGGACCAAAAGAAGGTGAGTCTGTTGGAATTGAAAATTCATCAAGAATAGCTTTCATTAAAGAAGGTAATGTTCCAATTGATTCTAATATAACAAGAGCGCAAACAACTAAAACAACAGATGAAGATAATGTATATATATGGGAACCTAATTATGATGTTCATACCGAACATGGTATTAGAAATGCTCTTAATACTTATGGCATTACAACGACTAATACGAATGCAAGTATAATTCCATATGATGGGGTTATAGGTACAGTTAGTAGTAGTTCAATGATTGGCTTAAGTAGAGCAAATTCAACTGATCATCCATCACTATTTAAAAAAGTTGATGTTGATATATATACAAAAAGTACGAATGAACAAAACCGTGAATTATTTTATATTGAAGCGGGTATAACAAAAATTCGTATATACATGTGGTTAGAAGGTCAAGATGTAGATAGTGAAAATAAAGCTAGTCATGGAGACATTAGATACTTTCTACAATTTACTTTAAATCCTTAAAAAGATAGAAAGGAGTAACAATGAAAAAAATAAATTTTAATAGATTTAATATTATCATTATTTGTGTAACGTTCTCATTGTTACTCTTTTTTGTTATTGCGTATTTTAATACATATAGTGATTATGTAACAAGGCCTGCATCAAGAATAAGTGGTGATACCGTTTATATTAATGACCTTGCTAGTGATTATTACTATTATCTTGGTATGAATTATGTAGGGGATATTAATTCAAATACTGTGAACTATCAAGAATCTGATTTAAAAATGGTAACTATTAATTATTATGGTTATCCAAGTAGTGATAATAGTTTAACAGGTTATGTATCACTAGATGAACAACAAAATAAATTTGTTTATTATAAATATTATCCAATAAAAAATAATCAAATTAGTATTGAACTAATAGATAATCCATTCACTTTAAGACCTGTGGGAAAAGGTTTTGGAGGATGGCAAAGTAGTAATGGAACAATAACTAAAGATAATTTAACAAATACTTATACATTAACTTGTAGTAGTTCAACAGATACTATTAATGTTTATGCAAACTGGGTAGATGCTAACATTGTCTTCCTAAAAGGTGAAGATGGTGATGATAATTTTGATGGTACAAGTGATTATTATGCCGTTGCATCTTGGAGTAGAGCTTTTGAATTATTAAGACAAAGATCAACAAATGTTAATGATCGTGAATTAAATATTATTGTTTTAACTGGTGATTTAGATCATTCTATTAACTATACAAGACCAGTAACTCATACATGGAGTTATACATATGATTACACGGATAATACAACATTTACTGAAGGTGTTGAATATTTAATTGAATATAAAGAAGGTAATAATCGTTATGCCTTAAATGATAACTGGTCTAATGTTGGAAGAGAAGTTTTATCAACAACTACTAGACCGAGTGATAAATCTTTATGGACAATTACTCATGATGAAAATGGATATTTAATTAAAAATAAAGATTCGGGTGACTATCTAGGTCATCAACAATACTACAATGATAATGTTGCAATATTTATTAACAGCACACCATATTATTGGAATTATGATACTGTTTTAAGAACATTCTATGCAACTTATCCTATTACAATTACAAGATATGATTTAACTTTAAGTAGTTCTATAACTGCAGGTTCAACATACTTAATAGGTGATAAAAACAGTTTTAGTCAAAATGATGATTTAGAGTCAGTTACAATTTTAAATGATGGATTAACAAGTACAACTGTTGACTCAGAAGGATATAACGAAACTAATAACTGGCGAATTAATAACTTAGGAAATGGTTATACTATTTATAACGTTCATGAAGGTAAATATTTAAATTATTACTCAGTTAATAATGATACTCATTTGGAATTAAGTAATAATTCTGTTGCTTGGGATTATGATAGTACTACTAATACCTTAGGTACATTAGTTACTCATAATACCTTAGTTACGCAATATAGTACAAGTACTATATCAGCAGGAAGTACTTTCATTGGTTATCAAAATGGTAATAACTACATGTTATTAAATGCTAATATGAACTTTGTACAACAAAATACTAATACACTTCCTAATAGTAATATGGAGTGGGATATCATTTCAGCTGGTAATAATACTTTCTATTTACGAAATAGTAATGGACAGTACATAAGAAGTAATAGAGGTGCTTTATCTCTTACAACAAATACTAATAATAGAACAGCCTTTACTTTAAACAATAATCGCTTATATGTATATCAAAATGGTAATTACCGTTATTTATATAACAATAATGGAACCCTTGCTACATCAACTAATCAAAATAATGCAACTAATTTATATAAAGTATCAGCTACTGAAGTACAAACACCAACTACTCAAGAAAACATGTATTTAAGTTTTAATAATAATACATGGACTTTATCCACAACAGGAAGTGAAGTTGGTTTTGTTTCTTATCAAAGAGAAACTGTAAATCTAAATCGTAACTTTAATTTAAGATATGATACTGGTACTAATAATTTCGTCTTTAGTGCAAGTACTAGTGGTACACCTTTATATTTCGCAACCTTTGAAGAAAATAGAGAGATGACTAATACTAATAGAGGTAATATGGCTAATAATGGTAATTATTCTACTAATACCAATGTAGCAGTTACTATTACTAGTATGTACGATAATATTGATTATCGTGATGATGCTACTTTAACTCTAACTAATACAAGTTATTTTAGAACAACAGCTTATAATGATTTACAACTTGAAAATTTAAAAGTTGATTCAACAGGTTATCAAGCTATTAATGATAGTACAACATCAACAAACTTAAGAAATACTTATTCATCACTTGTTGGTAATAGTAACAATGTAAGAATAGGTAGAGGAATGGAACCTACTTCATGGGATGATAATAGTAGTGTTGTCTTTGCATTTATGCAAGGTGGTAATTATGATTCTTCTGTAGGGTCATCAAGTAACAATAATAATGCTTATAAATTTGTTGTTGAAAGTGGTCGTTATTCAGGAATGATGGCAGGAAGAATTTATAATAACTATGGTAATGGTAGTAACTATTATAACTATTATGGAACAATTAATTTAGTAGTAGGTTCTGATTATGATAGAGCCACAGATAATAATGATTTACTTGATTTCTTTTATCGTATTGGTAGTACAAACCATACAGGAATATATGGTAAAAGTAATGCTCATGATATTGCCTATTTAATGACTATTAAGAGTGGTAGTATTGGTATGAATTACTTTGATAATTATACTGATGCATCACGTGCATATTCAGGTATTTATGTCGGTGGATTAACCGTTAATGCTAATACTCAAAATGATGATATATCTTCAAGAATACTTATTGTTGAAGGTGGAGCTATTGCGAATATCAATGGTGGACTTCGTATCACTGAAAGTAGTGCAAATAGAGGTGTTAATACTAAGATTTATGTAAAGAATGGTACTATTCAAAATATCGTTGGTGGTGCTGGTGTATCAACAACTTATGGTGATAGATATATCTCTGTTACTGGTGGAAAAGTAGAATATAGTGTATCTGGTGGATCAAATGGTGTATCAGCAACAGATGAAGATAGTCAAAGTGGTCGACTAGGTGGAGATTCTTACGTTCATATTGGTGGAGAAGCTCATATTGGTACTAAAGGTAGTGGAACACTATATGAAGTATCTTATGGTTCTGTATTAGGAGCAGGAAATGGTAATAATAATTTCCGTACTTCAGGTCGTGTACAAACATCTCATGTTTATATTAGTGGAGATGCTACCATTGAAGGTAATGTTTATGGTGGAGGTAACTTCGGACCAGTACTAGTTGATAGTAATATAACTATCGATGGTGGAACTATTAAAGGTAATGTCTATGGTGGAGCTAATAAAAATGGTGTTGGTGTTGTAGCAATTAACGAATCAACAATTTATAATGTAACTTTTGATGATGATAAAACATTAACTAGTGGTGAAACTTATTTAATTAATAAAGTTAATGGAAGTACAAGAAATTTATTATCTGAGAATAATAGTCAAGCAACATATAATGCAACACTTGCATCAGGTAATCAACCATCTAATTATTCAAGATGGTTAATAAATAGTTCAGGTGATGGTTATACAATCCGTAATAATAACTATAATCATTATCTTGCTTATACAACTAATAATCCGCCAACACTTACAATGAGTACTAATACAACAAATGCAGTATGGAATTATGATAATACTAATAAAACATTCTATCGTGATATCGATTATACTGTTTCATCAACAGTTAACTATAATTACACATCAAGTATCACTAGTGGAAACGAGTATGTAATTACAAGTGCTCAATCAAATACCGCAAACTCTTTAAATAGTAATGTTGGTAATAGTCAATTAAGTACAACTACTGAACCAACTGATAATGTATGGATTATAAGAAGAAGTGGTGATGGTTATACTATCCAAAACAAAGAAACAGGAGAGTATCTAGACTATAATGCAGGTTGGAACTCTGCAACACTTACAACTTCTTATTATGAAACAGAATGGAACTGGGATCAAAACAATAATAGATTCTATATTGAAACAGGTGGATGGTGGAGTAGAACCTATTACTTAAGATACAATAATGGATGGGGTTTATCTACTAATACATATTCTGTATACTTAGCAACATTTAACGTTAATCGTGTAACTGATAATGCGAGATTCTACTTAGTATTTGATAATACTTGGAAACTAAGTAGAACGGCAAGTAATATATCTTTAAGTACATATACAACCACTAGTACAACAGGTTATGCAACAAGTAATAAATCTAATGGTGATGTTAATATCACCATGAATGATGGTAGTGTCTTAGGAGCTATCTATGGAGGTTCTTGTGAAACAGGTAATGTTGCAGGAACGGTAACAATTAATGTTAAAGGTGGAACGATTGGATCTGACTCTGAAAATAGCGGTAGTATCTTTGGTGGTGGCTATGGAGAAGATACCTTTGTTGCTACTGGAGTTAATTTAAATATCAGAGATGATAAAAATGTAACTGTATCAGGAACTATCTATGGTGGTAGTGCCTTAGGAAATATCATTGGTGATGTAGCTATATCAGCTATTGATAATTCAAATAATGGAACGATAACAGTAAGTGGGGACTTCTATTGTGGTTCAATGGGTGATGATGATATTACTAACTCAGGAAAAATCCAAGGTAATTGTACCTTAGGAATAGATGGTGGTACTTATAGTGGAAGTGTCTATGGTGGTAATAATGCTAGTGGTAGTCCAACTGGTGTTGTTACAGTTACTACTGGTGGTAATAATAATACGACAATTGGTAGTGTCTATGGTGGTGGTAACCAAGCTGATAGTATCGCTACTAGTTCAACAGTAAATATAGAAAATAATAGTAGTATTACTAATGCCTTTGGTGGTGGTAATCAAGCAGCTGTACCAATTACTAACGTTAATTTACATGGTGGAACAGCTACTAATATCTATGGTGGTTCTAATCAATCAGGAAATATTACAACATCTAATATAACTACTACAGGAGGTAATTCAACAAATATCTTTGGTGGTAATAACTTAGGTGGTACGACAAGTACAAGTATTATTACGATTAATGGTGGTACAATTACCAATGTTTATGGTGGAGGTAATGAAGCTACTACCGGAACAACAAATATTACATTAAGTAATGGTACAGTTACTAATACTTATGGTGGAGGTAATAAAGCTGGTGTTACAGTAAGTACTAATGTTAGTCTATCTGGTGGAACAAGTACTAAAATTTATGGTGGATCTAATACTAGTGGTAATGTGTTAGCTAGTTATGTTACAGCTACAAGTGGTACAGTAGATACAATTTATGGTGGTAATAATGTTGGTGGTACAACTACTACAACTAATGTTACTATTGCAGGTGCTACCGTTCCTACAGTTTATGGTGGTGGATGTAGTGCTGATACTGTTACTGATAATGTTACTGTTACAAGTGGTACAATTACTAACCTTTATGGTGGTGGTGAAGCTGCTAGTGTAAGTACAGCATCTAATGTTACGGTAAATGGTGGTACAACAACTAATTTATTTGGTGGATCTAACCGCTCTGGTACTGTACTTGCAAGTTATATTGATATAAATGGTGGTACAGTTGGTACTATCTATGGTGGTAATAATGCCGGTGGTACAACAACTACAACTAATGTAAATATTGATAGTGGAACAATTAGTAATGTTTATGGTGGTGGTAATGCTGCTAATTCAACAACAACTAATGTTACTTTAAATAATTCAACTAATACAATTAGTAATATC
>JAEEGK010030546.1_pt1 | contig 10671 bp, 10 predicted proteins | sample 8958771 | NCBI WGS metagenome assembly JAEEGK01 (sample SAMN16246547, study PRJNA631951) | gut metagenome | biome: gut microbiome; feature: rumen; material: SC-attached | host: Bos | place: Iran: Karaj | collected 2018-10 | reverse complement strand
CTATCAGGCCCTCGGTATCTTCCTCCCGCTTATCACCACCAACTGCGCCGTGCTCGGCGTAGCCATCAACGTGGTGACCAAGGAGTTCACCTTCGGCCAGCCATCGCATATGCTCGGTCTCGGAGAGGCAGTCCTCTATGCTTTCGCCACATCCCTCGGATATGGCCTTGCAATGGTCCTGTTCTCAGGTCTGAGAGAGCATCTTGCGCTTAACAGCGTGCCTAAGGCATTCAAGGGCGTGCCTATCGCTCTGGTGACAGTCGGCATCCTTGCGATGGCCTTCATGGGCTTCTCCGGAATAGCATAGTTTTTGCGGAGCAATACCTCGTATTAAAACTAAATGATAATGAAAAAGACAATTATTGTATTGGCTATCCTTCTCGGATTTACTGCCGTAGCAGCAGCTCAGCCTCGCGCTATCGGTCTCCGCGGAGGTATCCTCGATGGAGGACTTTGCCAGATCAGCTATCAGCACTACGCTAAAGCGGAAAACTTCGTTGAACTCGATTTGGGTGCTTTTTATTCTGAATCGAATGCATTATTCGACCTCTCAGCCCTTCACAACTGGATGATTGTCCAGCCGGAATGGACTGAAGAAGGCGAATGGGGTTTCTATCTTGGCGCCGGCGGAACTGTCGGTACCTTCCTGAACGATGATAACAACTCTAAAGTTCGTTTCGGAATAGTAGGTCAGGCAGGACTGGAATATACATTCAAGTTCCCTCTCCAGCTTTCCGTCGATGTACGTCCATACCTTAACTTCTGCTCGGAACCGTTTATGCTGTCTCCGTGCTTCTCGGTAAGGTACAGATTCTAAGAATTATCTGTTTAGTCTAGAAATAAGATCGTCCCCAAGGGCGGTCTTTTTCTGTATATGGTCGAGGACCGCGGTGACGAAGGTGTTGCTCTCGAAGTCTCCGCGCACCTGCTCGAAGTCCTGTTCCTTCTCCTCCTTGTGTCCGTCGACTCCGAAGCCGGTCATGGAAGCGAGTGAGAACTCCTTCTTTGCGTCTTCATATACCATGCGGTCGAGGCCGATCACTGACTCTTTCCACTGCTCAACGATCATGGTGGCCTGCTCTGCAGTCATCTTGGCAGGGTCTATGCCGAAGAACTCCTGGATCTTGTCGTAGGCCCATGTCCATTCGTATGTGTAGTAGTTCGAATGGATTTTCCCGAACTCGGCGTTTATGTCCTTGAGAGTGTTGATTTCATTGTTCTCTATCCTGTCGAGAAGATTGTCGATCTCGGATTTCGGGGCGATGAGGCCGCTGATGTCCACCCAGTAGCCGTGTCCGATTTCGGTGTCAGGCTTGAGCATTGCCTGAATTTCGGCGTCTGAGGCTCCTGCCGGAAGGTTCTCGAGTCTCTTGATGAGGGAGTTGCCGAGGAATTTCTTTATTCCGGTCTCGTAGAAACCTATACCCTTGCGAAGAGCTTTGTTGGCGATCTTGGTGCTGTGGAAGGAATAGACGTCGGTAAGCTCTCCGGATGCATAGACCAGATTCCTCAAAGTCTTGAGGCCCTTGAACATCTTCTGGATGGTATAAGGGCTGAGCAGGTTGTAGTTGATGAAATCCAGCTTGCACGGGTCCTTGCGGGCGTCACGCTTAGGCCACTTCTGGGCGTCGCGGATCGTACCCACGCTCCTGAGGTTGACTCCCGGGACAAGGAAGGTGGTGTTGTTCTTCTCTATGAGATAAGAGAACGGCAGATTGCTTGTGTCGGAGTTGGTGACGTGGCGGCCCATTACGAGGGAGAAAGCCCCGACTCTGGACGGCCAGAGTATATATGAGTCCGAAGTAGTCTTGGCTCCTCTTTCGAGGGTTCCCTGATGGATCGGACCGAGCTTGTACATATGGTTGCTCTGGTTCGAGCCGGAGCCTGCATTCATGAACGAGAACATTCCGGCGATCAGCAGAGTCGATTTGTGATGGGTCACGGTGAAAGGACCGGCGAAGATGGCGCAGGCCTCTCCGTTTTCGCCCTGGCAGTTGCTGAAGAACAGCGAATCCGAGGCTGAATATCCATGGCCCAGGCGGCAGGCCTGACCCACGAAACAGCGGTCGAGCATCGCGTTGTCCTCTACATGGGCCCCGCTTGAGATTATGAAATCATTCGCAATCACGCCGCTGCCTACATGTACGGGATCGCTGGCGTTGCTGTTGATGCTTCCGTTGCGGAGCTTGCGTACGCCTTCTATCCTGGCGCAGTCGCCGATGCGCACAGCAATTATGCTGCTGCAGTTGCGGATAGTCACGTCCTTTCCTATGGTTCCGGTCTCGGAGGCATGTTTCTCCGCATAGTTGCGGGTAATCTCTTCGAGTCGGTCATGAAGGTTGGAACGGTGCCTGTACATGGCCATCACATATGCGATGTGGGCGCTGAGCTTGTCAGAAATCGCTACTTCGCGGCCTCCGGTCTCGTTGAGGACGGAGACTTCCACGCCGTTGCCGAAGGTGCTTCTGCCGTCAACCGTGATAAGGGCCACGTTGTCGATGACGCAGTTCTCCCCGATCTCATAGTTGGCGATGTATTCGCCTATGTTGTTGATGAAACAGTTGTCGCTGACGGTTACATTATGAAGGCAGGCCTTGCTGATGCGGCTGTGCCTTGAAAATCCGCCCGGAAGGGTTATCGTATTGTCGAAACGTCCCAGCCGGATATCCCCCGAGAACTCGGTGTCGGTAATGTGGTCAGTAAAGGAGTCTTTGCCCCAGGCCGCCTTGACCTTGGTCCAGTCATCACAGCGGCAGCCGTTGTTTTCCAGCGTCGCGATCTCCGCGGCGCTTAAAAGCCTGTATTCCATAGTTATATCTTATTACGTTATGTTCACCCTCCAAAGTTAAGATAAATTTAAAAAAAATAAAAGGACGGGGAATGGAATGATATTTGGAGCAGCGAGAGACCGATGACAAAAGAGGAGCGTACCGAATATATGCTATATGCAGTCCTTTGGCTGCTGGCGCTGGCCTTGCCGCCGGTGCTTACGCTTTTCCGCTCCGTAGCCGGGACCGAGATATTCAACTGGAAGGTAATCTACTCCCTGTGGTATGCCGAACTTCCGTTCTTCGTGTTGTTCCTGGTCCATGACTTGCTCGTTGCAAGGTATTTCTACGTCAAGGGACAGCGCTGGTTCTATTGCCTTGTCACCATCCTCCTGCTGGTCGCATTTACCCTTCTCCTGCCGTATTTCTCGGCGGCGGTGCCTCATCAGCAGCATATAGTCATGATGCCTTTCGGACCTGACGGGACGATGCCGTTCCTGCCGGACCCAAGCGTATTCCCGCCGCGTCACAGCGCTCCGCTAAGCCCGGCTTTCCTGAAAGTTACCGCAGCGGTACTTATGATCATGGCCAATATCGGCGCCAAGACTTATTTCAGGAGCGTCGCCGACGAGCAGAGGCTCGAACTGCTGGAGAGCGAGAATATGGTCCATCAGCTGGCTTATCTGAGATACCAGATCAGCCCGCATTTCTTCATGAACACCCTGAATAACATCCATGCCCTGGTGGACATTGACCCGGAGCAGGCGAAATACAGTCTGGTGGAGCTCTCCCGCCTTATGCGCTATGTGCTTTATGAAGGAGAGAAACCGACCATCCCGCTGGAGAAAGAGGCCGAGTTCCTGAGCCATTACATCTCCCTGATGAAGATACGCTATTCCGATGCGGTCCATATAGACCTGACTCTGCCGAAGGATTTCTGCGACGCCGAAGTCCCTCCGCTGATGTTCGCGACTTTCGTGGAGAATGCATTCAAGCATGGAGTCAGCTATGAGAAGGATTCATTCATCTCCGTCAAGCTGGAAGTAGATGAGGAAAGGATCATTTTCAGCTGTACCAACAGCCGCCATGGAGACAATCCGGACGGCATCAAGGGAATAGGTCTGATAAACGTAAGGAAAAGGCTTGACCTTCTCTATGGATCGAATTATATGATGCACGTCGGCACTGAGCCCGACATCTACGAAATACTTGTCATAATCCCTAAGAATATCGATGATACGTTGTCTGGCAATTGATGACGAGCCACTCGCACTGAAGCAGCTTGTCTCTTACATCGGAAAAGTCCCGTTCCTTGAACTTGCGGGTTCATGCATGAGCGCGGCCGAGGCCGCGGCTATCCTGGCGAAAGAGAGCGTGGATGCCATGTTCCTTGACATAAACATGCCGGATCTGTCCGGACTTGATTTCGTCAAGTCCCTGGTGTCACCGCCGATCGTGGTGTTCACGACAGCCTATTCTGAATATGCGGTGGAGGGATACAAGGTCGATGCGGTGGATTATCTGCTGAAGCCTTTCAGCCTTGCCGATTTCGAGCGGGCCGCGGAGAAGGTGCGTCACTGCTTCGAGTTGCTCCAGGCTTCGGCTTCGGTATCGAATCCGGATGCTGACGATTCCCTGTTTTTGAAGACAGACTACAAGGTAGTACGCGTCGATATTTCCAAGATAATCTATATCGAAGGTATGAGCGAGTACCTGAAGATTTTCGTGGAAGGGGAGTCCGAGCCCGTGGTAGTGCTCCTCAGCATGAAGAAGCTGGAAGACCGACTGCCGTCGGACCGTTTCATGAGGATACACAAGTCTTACATAGTGAATCTCTCAAAGATAAGAGAGATCTCCAAAGGCAAGGTTTCCATGACTCCGGAAATGACCCTCCCTGTCGGAGATCTCTATAAGGACGCTTTCAATGCTTATATCGACAGCAAGTTCCTGTCCCGCTAGCTACATCATGAAGCTGGCGAAATAACCCGGGAACAATACGTTCGTGATAAGGTATCCGATGATAGTGGATACTGTCACGCATATGAGTCCCGGCATCATGAAACTGTGGTTCAGCAGGTATTTTCCGATTACCGTGGTGCCCGAGCGGTCGAAATTGACCGTCGCGATATCTGAAGGGTAGTTCGGGATGAAGAAATATCCATATACGCTCGGCAGCACGCCCAGAAGTACGGGGCCTGCGATCCCGAGAGAGTAGGCCAGCGGCAGCATGGCCACGACTACGGCTCCCTGGGAGTTGATCAGCACGGAAACCAGGAAGAAGACGAAGGCTATCGCCCAAGGGTAGCTTGCCACGACGTTTCCTAGCATGTCTTTCATCTCGGCCAGATAGTTGGCGAAATATGTGTCCGCCAGCCAGGCGATGCCATAGATGGCGACGACTGCGACCATTCCTGACTGCCATACGGCTCCTGCGACCGCTTTCTTCGGGGCGGCGTCGCAGAACATGATGTTGCATGCAGCGGCGGTCAGCATTATTATCTGGATTATGATGTTCATCTTAGGCAGGGCCAGGGCCTTCGCCAGGGTTACTGTCTCTCCGTCCACTTCGGCGTGGAACATCTGCAGGAACGCAAATGCCACGATGCAGAGCAACGCGCCCAGGAAAATGAATACAGATGCCTTGGCCTTTGGAGTGATGACCTTGTCCAGAGTGGTGGCCGAGCCTCCATACATGTACTTGTATTGCTCCGGATCGGCTTTTCTTTTCTGGAACTCCTCGTCTTTGTCAAGGTCCTTGCCCCTGTGGTATGAAGCGGCGGCTGCGCAGATGATGCCCATAAGGCATGCAGGGATAGTCACCATGAGGACCTGAGGAATGGTCACTCCATATCCGTTGGCATTGGAGATCGTGACGAATGAGACTACGGCCGCTGCGATAGGGGAGCAGGTGATTCCGACCTGGGAGGCGATCGAGGCGACTCCGCACGGGCGCTCAGGCCGTATGTCCTTCTTCAGCGCTATGTCGCAGATGATAGGCATGATGGTATATACCACATGGCCTGTGCCGACTAGAACCGTGAGGAAGAAAGTGACGAGAGGCGCGAGGAACGTGATGTGCTCCGGATGCTTCCTGAGCATTTTCTCGGCAATCTGGATCATCCAGTCCATGCCGCCCGATGCCTGGAGGGTTCCGGCGCAGGTGACGGCTGCGATGATTATGTAGATGACGTCTGTCGGAGGAGTGCCTGGTTTCAGACCGAAACCGAATACCAGGATGGCAAGACCGATGCCGGATATCGCTCCGAGGGCGAGACTGCCGTAGCGGGAACCTACGTAGAGCGCTGCAAGAACTATCAGCAGCTGGATAATCATAGTGATGGTCATAGTAGTTTTATGTTATATCTGTCTGTAAATATAGGAATTTTAAAGTATATTTGTGTCCGTAAAACCTATAATCAAAAGATGGAATTCGATAACACCATGAATCTGAGACCGGTAACGGAGGTTTTCGCTGCCAGCCATGAGACCCTGGACGATTTCTGCGAGAAACTTTTCGAAATATTGTCGTCTGACGGCCATGTCGTCGGCAATGCCGGCGGAGGTGAGTTCTGGGTTGATTATTCCGATACTTTCACGACCAGGCATCTCGTCGTCAACGTGACCGAAGCCGACGGCGGCTTCAACGTCAAGTTCCGCAGCGGCAAGAGGTTCGGCCATGTGGGAGACGTCGCTGTCATGGCCATGGTCCTCCTCGCTTTCTATTGCGTCGGCAGGATGTTCGTGCCGGGTCCTTCGTTCCTGAACATATCGGGCCTGTGCATATCTGCAGTCATTATTTCCATGCTTCTTACTGCTTATGGCAGGAAATTTGGAACATTAGAGTCCGGAAATATTATTAACCGGCTTGTAAAATAAGATTATGAAAAAGTTTCTTTATACATTTCTCGTCGCCGTCATGGCGTTTTCATCTGTAGCTTCGGCACAGGATCTTCTCAGGTACAACTACAAAAAGAACGGATATATCTACACCGGAACCGAAAGGATCCGTATCCCCGGTACGAGTCCGGTCGAGATTAAGCTCGACAAGGTTTCACTCCCCGCCGGAGCGGCCACCTATATCCTCCATGTGTATTATGAGTCCGCGTCTCCTTGGAAGATGCCAAAGAATGCACCTCTCTCGATCAAGACTCTCGACGGAGTTCCTATCGTGAGCAAGAACTCGTTCGACGATGCCAATATCATAGCTCCGAAGGGCTTCAGAAATGCTGCCGGAGCAGTCGTATACTGGAACTACGGAAAGTATTATTATGACGAGGCTGATATCCGCAAGATCGCGGACAAGGGCGTCGCATCCATTGACGCGACCCGCCGCTGGTCTGAGGATGGCCATATAAAAGTCTCATACAAGGACAATGAGTTCGGAAAGGCTATATCCCGCCAGCTCGAAGTCCTTTCCAAGGCTGCTGCCCCTAAGTCCGAGCTTGGAGACCAGCTCAAGGCCATGGACTCCCAGGGCTCGAATGTGCTTGTCGAGTCCAAGACTGTCGCCGTGAACGGCCAGCTTTCAGTCTCTCTGGTCTATCTCTACTATGGCTCCACCAACAAGGAGAGCTATGACCTGAATCTGTATCTCCCGGGAAAGAACATTCCGCTGGGAGCTGCCGTGACAGTGGTTACTTCTGACGGAAGGACCATCGAGATGCAGCAGGAGAAAGATGTCCAGGCCGGACGCGTGTTCTGCTATCCGACCAACGAGGAGTTGAAGGCCATGACTAAGGGCGTATCCCGCCTGTCCGTCGAGACAGACAACGGTACCGAGACCCTGACCTTCCCGGGATCGACCTTCTCCAATACCCTTGGAAAGCTCTACAACGCAATACAGCGCGTAGCTGTCCTGTAGGTCGCTTTTATTCGCAAATTGAAAGTCACAGGATGTAAATTTTTATAGGATATTTTCCTGAAAAAATATATTTTTGTGGCCTAAACTAATATCTAATTATGAAAGTCGTTATCAGAAACAATTCCGCTGAAGGCTCCATCTGGGCCGCACATTACATTGCGGAAAAAATCAACGCAAAGGCCAAAGTGTCTGACAAGCCTTTTGTCATCGGTCTCTGCACCGGCTCTACGCCTATCGAAACCTATGCTGAACTGATCAGGATGGTGAAAGCGGGAGAGGTATCCTTCAAGAATGTCATTTCATTCAACATGGATGAATATGTAGGTCTTCCAGAGAGCCATCCGGAGAGCTACCATTCATTCATGCACAAGTATCTCTTCGACCAGATTGATGAGAAGCCGGAGAACATCCATATCCTTAACGGCAACGCAAAGGACCCGGTTGCTGAATGTGAGGCCTATGAGAAGGCAATCGTTGACGCAGGCGGTTTCGACCTCTTCCTCGGAGGAGTCGGCGAAGATGGCCATATCGCATTCAACGAGCCGTTCTCTTCACTTCAGTCACGTACCCGCGTAGTTACTCTGACATACGACACGAGAGTTGTTAATGCACGTTTCTTTGACAATGACTTCAACAAGGTTCCTGCCCAGGCAATGACCGTCGGCGTAGCCACCGTACTCAGCGCCAAGGAAGTTGTGATCCTCGCGTTCGGCCACAAGAAAGCCCGCGCTATCAAGGATGCCATCGAGGGCCCTATGAGCCATTACTGCACTCTTTCCGGACTCCAGGGTCATCCTGCCGGAACCATCGTCTGCGATGAACTTTCAGTAGGCGAGCTCAAGGTCAACAGCTATCGCTATTTCAAGGCTGTCGAAGAGGCCGAGAATCTCTGATTCATAAGATAGAGGGATTCCCGCGGTATATATTACCAATTATTTGGGATTGCCATACAATTGTTCTGTCCGTAACTTTGTGTAAAGTTTCGGACAGAATTTTTTTGTGCATATATGAAAACAATAGTTTATTACGGTTCCACGACTGGAACATGCGAGGATCTCGCAAACAGAATCTCAGCAGCCTTGGGCGGAGCTGATGTCAGGAATGCTTCTGAACTCGGCAGCGAGGCGGCTGATTACGATCTTCTTGTACTTGGTACTTCCACATGGGGCGACGGTGAGGTCCAGGATGACTGGTTCAGCGCTCTTGATACCCTCAGGGGACTCTCCCTTGCCGGGAAGAAGGTCGCTATCTTCGGTGTAGGCGACAGTGAAAGCTATCCTGATACTTTCTGCGGCGGCATGAAAGCTATCTACGATGCCGCAAAGGATGCCGGTGCAGACGTGCTGCCTGGAGTCGATGCTTCCGGTTACAATTACAGTTCTTCGGCAGCCGTCGTCGACGGCAAGTTCGTGGGCCTCGCTCTCGATGAGACCAATGAGCCTGACAAGACCGACGACAGAATTGCGGCATGGGTGTCTAATCTCAAATAGGACATTGCTGTACGTCCGATTATATTGACGTGACCGGCTGATGCGAATCAGCCGGTTTTTTTGTGAATTGAAAATAATTAATATATTTGCAGAGAACGACTTAACATTTAATCCCATGGCAGCTATAGTTTTCAGAAAGGCTCAGCCTTCAGACGCCGCGTTCATAGCCAGAAATGTGCTGGCCGCGGTGGACATCGACACCTTCAACGGCTCCATCTCCGGAGAGAACCTTGAGACTCTCGCAGGACTTGCCGATATATGTGCCCGTGAAGACACTCTCTACAGCTGGAAGAATACCCTTATCGCAGAAGTTGACGGAGTGCCGGCCGGCAGTATTTCTTCGTATGACGGAGCGCGCTACAAGAAGCTTCGCCGCAAGACATTCGGCCTTATCGCCAAACGCTCCGGCTATCGTCCGGGAAAGATGGACGACGAGACCTGCGAAGGAGAATACTATCTCGATTCCATGGCTGTGCTCCCGTCTTTCCGGGGCCACGGGATTGGCCGCTTGCTGATCGGCCAGGCGCTGGAGGCAGCCGAGGCCCTCGGTTTCTCCACGGCTTCCCTCATTGTCGCTGTCGCCCATGACAAGCTCCGCAAGCTATATGCTTCCCTCGGCTTCCGCGAAGACAAGCCCCTCTACTGCTTCGGCACCCACTTCATGCACGCCGTCCTCGACTTGCACTGATTAAAGTAAGTATTCGATTATTTTCTTCGAAGGTTCGAACGGCCGTAAGTCGCTCAGTCCCATTGCTTCGATGGCGGCGACGATGAGATCGTCAGTGTCGGAATCTCCTCCCAAAAAGTATTTTCCGGCCTCGGTCAGGACCTTTTCAGGTACCAGTCCGATGATCTCGGTGCCGGTGACATTGACTCCTCGTTCTTCTGCTGCCCTGCAGACTTCCTCGAAAGCTAAATGCAGGGGAGTCGCTTCGATATCAGTGATATTCATCGAGACTTGGGCTATGCCGTATTCTTCGATGTACCAGCCAAGCGCCTTGCAACCTTTGAGCCTGCCCGGGATCTGAGTCATGCCGTCCGGGGCCATGCGTCCTTTCTCCCGGACGTCGAAAGCTATCGAGTTGGCCAGTCTGACCGATGTCGTGTCAAGGTTGAAATTGACGGCGATAAGATAATTGCGCGCTCCGACATTTACGGCTCCGGACTTGGCTACAGCCTCGGTCATTTCCGACGGACCGAAATCCGGCCTTCTGGCAGGGTCGGCAAGCTTCTCTGGAAGGGCCTCATACTCTCCGGCACGGCACACTGCCAGATTGCGGAACTCAGGTCTGAATGCGGCCGCTTCATAGCAATAGCAAGCTATTCCGAGTTCATCATAGATTCTTTTTGCGAGGTCTCTGGCCATTACAGCGCATTCCTCGAGGGTGACCCCGGATATTGGGACAAGCGGCAGCACGTCGGTAGCTCCGGAACGCGGATGGGTACCTTGATGATTTCTCATGTCAATAAGTTCTGCGGCTTTCATGACGCCGCGGAAGGCGCCTTCGCAGACGTCTTCGGGGGTTCCGGCGAAGGTTATGACCGTCCTGTT
>JAEEGK010030544.1_pt1 | contig 10671 bp, 10 predicted proteins | sample 8958771 | NCBI WGS metagenome assembly JAEEGK01 (sample SAMN16246547, study PRJNA631951) | gut metagenome | biome: gut microbiome; feature: rumen; material: SC-attached | host: Bos | place: Iran: Karaj | collected 2018-10 | reverse complement strand
TTATCGGCGTTCCTTTGATGGCTGTAATTTATACATTAATTCAGTCAGCACTTGACATAACGCTTCGAAACAAAGAATTATCACGTGATACCGGCGATTATATTTATCTGGATCATATTGACCTTGAAAGTAAGCAATTTATCGACAAAGAACTTCCAAGCGTCGAATTGGCTCGTAAAAAAGCCGAAAAACTTGCTTTAAAGGAAGAAAAACGTAAAGAAAAAGAACAAAAACGTTTAGCTAAGGAAAATTCCCAAAAAACAACGGAAAATCCCGAAATTAAAGAAAATACATCTGAAAATGATGAAAACATCTAAAATATTAATAAAACCGGAGATTTGAAAAATTCAAATAACCGGTTTTTTTTAATTAAAAAAAATATGATAAAAATATAATTACGAGAAAAATGTAGATAGAAAATATGATAAAAAGCCAAAACTCGAAAGCGAATCTAAAAATAAATTGAAAAACAATATGATTCAACAAATCGCTTACCGCAGTTAATAATTTAACGCAGTAGTTGAGCCGCCAGATATGTATGAAAACCACTCTTTTCTTGCTCAACTCTGCGTTAAATTATTCTTTTGCGAATAGTTGCACGTAATCTTCTATAAGCTTAACGGCTCCTTCAATACCTGTTTTTGCAGAGTTTATACATAAATCATAGCTCGATGCACGGCCCCATTTGTTGTCTGAATAATAATTATAATAGCTTGCACGTGCTCGGTCTTTTTTATCAATGAGTCCGTTTAAGTTGTTTTCAGACATTTCAGGATTTTCAGAAGCGATTCTTTTTAGACGAAAGTCTTTATCTGCATAAATGAAAATAGATAAGAGATTTTCATTATCTTTTAGGATATAATCCGCACATCTTCCGACTATTACGCAGGGACCTTCGCTTGCGATATTTTTTACGGTCTCATACTGCGCTAAAAAGATTTTCTGGCCGTAAGGCATATCTGTTACTGAACCGCGGTTAAAACTGATTGAATAAGGATCTGTTACCAGATTGTATAGAAAACTGGATGTGGGCTTTTCGTCATGTTCCATGATTATTTCCTTACAAAGCCCTGATTCCTTCGATACACGGTCAATAAGGGCATTATCATAGAATTTAACGCCCAACTTCTCTGCCAGTTTCTCTCCTATTTCATGTCCGCCTGAACCGTACTGTCTGCCGATAGAAATGATAAATTTGTTTTCTGCCATAATTAAGTCCCCCTTATAGTAATTTATCAAAACTTATTATTTTCTTAATTTATTTAATAATTCAACAAATTCATTATTCAAAGGTGCTTCAAATTCAACATATTCTTTGGTCGAAGGATGAATAAATCCTATTGTCTTTGCATGTAAAACCTGTCCTTCGATTCCGAATTTGTTATTTGCCGCCCCATATGTATAATCACCGAGCAAAGGATGATTTAAATACTTCATTGCCACACGAATCTGATGCGTTCTGCCGGTTTCAAGTTTAAATTCAACTAAATCATAGCCGTCGAATGATTCAAGCACCTTATAATGCGTTACAGCGTGCTTACCGTGCAATTTATCGCATACAGACATCTTTTTGCGGTCATTTTTGTCTCTGTCTAAGAATACGTCCACAGTGCCTTCATAGTCTTTTAAATGCCCTGTGACGATACCCTGATAAATCCTGGTAATCGAATGTTCTTTTAACTGATCTGCGATAAATCTGTGCGCAGAATCGTTTTTACAGATAATCAGCGAACCTGAAGTATCTTTATCGATTCTGTGAACGATTCCCGGTCTTAAAATTCCGTTAATTCCAGACAATTTATCTTTGCAATGATATAAAACCGCATTTACAAGCGTTCCGTTCAAATGTCCGGGCGCAGGATGAACGACCATTCCCTTAGGTTTATTTACAATCATAAAATCATCGTCTTCATAGATGATATCAATAGGAATATCTTCGGGAAGAATCTCAAGCGGCAAAGGCTCGGGAACATTGAGTTCAATTTCATCATCTTCTTTTAATTTGTACGAAGATTTTGAAACAACTTTGCCGTTTACGCTAATGTTTCCTTCTTTTATGAGCTTTTGCAAATAAGATCTGGACGCATCTTTATAGACATTGCTTAAAAACACGTCAATTCTTTCTTCATTATCGTCCGCTATGAATTTGTAAGTTGTAAAATCGCTCATTTATTCTTTTTCCCAGGACTTTTCGTCGTAGGTTATTTCTTCGAATGCTGATAAAATAACATCATCGCCGGGAAGGCTAGTCTCAATACCCTTGCCGAGTTTACATAAAAGCTTCGTATTATTATCTTTCTTAGCAACAGTTTTCTTATATATATCAAATAAATCCTTCGCTTTGCATTTACACTGCGAAATCATTACTTTGTAAGGAACTAAGAGGTCTCTTATTTCCAAATATTCTTCGTTTGAAATCAAATCCGTCTTAAAAGATACAAATGCCAGCAAAACAAGGCTTAACGATACGCAGTCAGCCTCTGTGAATTTGCCTGTTTCTTTTAATACCTCATAAAAGATATTATCGGCGAAATATATATCGCTTTCATTATCTTCATCATAAGCCTTTTTATGCACATTTAAAGCTTCTTTGATAAAATGTTCAAGTGTCTCTTCATCCTGCGCTATAAGCTCATAATTGTTGTTCTCAAGCCACATAAAAAATTTTGCTTTGTATAATGCGCCAAGTCGTAATGCATGTGACATTAATGTAATGTAATCTTTGGGATCGGCTCCCTTAATATTTTCTACGTTTAAATCCTTAAAAGCTTCTTTTGAAATCATTGTATTTATCCTTAGGTAAATTATTATAAAAAAGGGCAGGGAATTTCCCTGCCCATATTATTTTTAAATTTATTACAGCATGCCTTCGGTATCTTCGTCGTCTTCTCTCTTATCTCCTACTATTCCGACTTCTGCAGGGCAGATAAGGAAAATAAACTCGGAAATCTTCTGCATTGAGCCGTCGATTGCATATACAGAACCTGCTGTAAAGTCGATAAGTCTCTGGCCTACTGCCTTGTTAACCTTTGATAAATCAAGGATAACTGCTCTTCCGTTTAATAAAGTATCAGCAATTTCGTATGAATCGTTATCAAAAGAACTTGCAATGATATTGCAAATTTCAAAACTGCTTGAACCTGAACCGCTGTTTTTGTTTGAAGATCTCTTAAGCAATGATGAAAATCCTCCCGATTTTTTCTTTCCTTCTTCTTTATCGTCGTCAAATACATCCATTACGCTGCTAACCACTTTGAATTCCTCCTAAACATAATTTCTGGCACCAAAGATTGCGGTTCCGACTCTTACAAAATCAGCACCTTCTTCAATGGCTACCGTGTAATCACAAGTCATTCCCATTGACAGAAAAAACCTGTTTTTATTATACAATCCTTTATCATTAAGGTCAACCATTAAAGAACGCAATTGCACAAAATATTGACGGTTTTCTTCGGCATTTTCAACATATGGCGCACTCGTCATAAGTCCCAAAACTTCAATGCCTTCAATCTTATTTATTTCTATAAAATTCTCTTCAAGATTAGCACTTGTAAACCCGAATTTTGTATTTTCTTCAGCCACATTTACTTCAAGAAGTATTTTGACAGTCATATTTCTTTTACGGGCTTCCTTGCCTATAGCCTCTGCCAGATGAACAGAGTCCACAGAATGAATCATGTATACCTTATCGATAATATACTTGATTTTATTGGTCTGAAGATGTCCTATCATATGCCAGCGAATGTCTTCGGGCAAAGCATCCATTTTAGATGCCAGTTCCTGAACATAATTCTCGCCGAAATCCCTGTAGCCGATATCATATAATTCCTGTATCATTTCAATGGGTTTTGTCTTGCTGACAGCGATAAGTGTGATATCCTCACTGTATCTGGCGCCTTTTTCGGCCGCAATATCGATATTCTTTTCTACTTCTTTTATGTTTTCAAGTAATTCGCTCATTTTTTACTCATAAATATATTCGTTATCTTTTACTTTGGATGCATCAAGAGCAATATAATCGTAAGGCTTAATCATAGTATACTGAGGATCAATGATGATGTATTCCTCATTCTCGTAAAGTTTCTTGATGTTCTTAAAATCTGCATAGCCCTGATTTATCTTATATACTCCTAAAAGAGTCGCAGTCCGGTTAATTGTATATGAAGTAACTTCATCCGATCCGTAAACGGTATTGTTTAATTTAACAACATTTCCGTCGACATAGTATTCTCCGCCGTCAATTCTGTAAACATTGAGTTCGGTTGTAACAAATGTCTTGGTACCGTCTTCAAGATATTTATCAAGTTTAACACATACCGTATTTGTCGTTTCGTTAAAATCAAAAGCAATTGTATCGGGAATAAGCAGGAATTCCTTTTCAACTACGGAACTCTTAGGAATCTTATATCCCGAATTCTCATTCATAAAAATTTCAAAATCAATAAATCTGTTGTTTAAATAATCAGCTACGGAAGTATTAAATGTAACCACACAAATCTTTTCAATGGACGTGTTTTTACCGGGTGCGATTGCATCAACAATTTTAACTTTGCCCTTTAAAGTTTCCTGGTTCTTTAAGAATTTGACCTTCATTTCTTTGCCGTCAAATTCCTTGGCCTTCTCCTCTTCTATCGGAAATACAAGCTGCCATGTATTGGATGTAACCAGTTTATACGCGAAATCGCCTTCTTTTACGATTTCGTTATTGGCAATCATATGCTTTGTGTATTCTCTGTCTTTGTCAAAATACGCCGAATTGATGTCTTCAAGCTTAACATTCTCATAATCGTCATAATAATATACGACATAGCCCGTCTTGGCATTTTCTGCACCATCGGCACAGTAATACTTGTTAACATTGGTACCGTTTATGCTCATAGAGGATATCTTATTTAAAATATAAAGGTTTGACATCTTAAGACTAATGCTGTCAAGGTCATCCTTAAAATCATAAACATCCACAAAATCAGAAGGATTATATTCTTTAGAGAATTTTACAATTTCGCTTTTAATATCAGTCAAATCGCTTTGGGAAAGCGTGCTGGCATCTCCGGTCTGATTTGTCATCATTTCTTTAATCTTACCGGAACCGTCTATAGAATACACAAGATCGTTATGAGAAGCCTTTTCGCCTTCTTTTAAATAGAAATTGTAATATCCCGAGCTTTTTGCATAGTAAACCTCTTCCTCACGCAAAATAAGTCCCGTGTAGGAATTCTGTTCGCTTAAAGCGCCTTCTTTGACCTGATATGTGGAAATATTCTTGGAATTAACGTATTTGTATCCGCTGTAAATGAGATAAGCAGCGATTAAAACTATGAAAGCATAAAAAATAATCCTGAAAGAAATAATGTTTCTTTTAGGAAGAAAAATAAGGGAACCCTTTTTAGACGAAGAATCTTCGTTTTTCTTGGAATTCTTCGCTTTGGAATCATTTTGTTTGGACTGATTCTCGGTCTTGATCCCTCTTCTTTTATTGTTGCCTTCGTTGTTGAAATCGAATCTGCTCTGCATTGTTGTTTTCGTATATAAAGCCCCGGAAAAACCGAGGCTTTATTATAAACTTGAAATTAATTATCTATTTTATAACGCTTCCATTACTTTATCTTTAAGTGATTCGGGTATATCCCCGTCAGTAGTGGAAATTGCTGCATAAATGTCTATTCCGAAATTTTTGCTAAGTTCATCGAGCTGCTTTATTATAGTTTCCAAATCATTTATAGAAGTATGCGACAATGCTAAGAAATTGTCGAAATAAAGTTCCTGAATATCGTGATCGCCGGAAATAATTCCGAGAAGAAAACCTATGAACATATCGCCTGAAGATATATCGTATTCCGAAGCATTGATGAGTCTGATCTTGTTGTTAAGCTCATACATATGCTTGGTTGAAGTATCGAGATAAACGATGTTTCCTAAAATCTCCTTTACCTGAGAGTTTACTTTTTCGAGCAAAAATCTTGATTTGCCCTTTCCGTTCTTGCCTGTTATTAAATTGACCATTGTAACACACCTCCGATTGGAAATATTATAGTTTAGTGCATGTAAATATTATAGTTGATTTCGCGTCAAAAAACAAGAAGATAAACTTATTTCGCACTCGAAATAAGGGTATCCATATCGGCATATAAAGTATCGTAATCTTCGGACTTTAAAATGCACGCAATATAGGGATTTTCCTCAGAATCCTTAAAATAAAGAATAAGGCATTTGCCGGCCGCATCAGTGGTTCCCGTCTTGCCGCCTATAACCGTAAATCCCTCCGGAACTTCCCTGGACTGATTAAGATAAAGATTCGTTGAATTAAGCTCAATTGTCTTAATTGTGCCGTCTGCCTTGGTATATGAAGTCGCATAACCGCTCTGGTTGACGATTTTTAAGAATTTCTCATTCTTCGTAAGCTCATTTAATATAAGATAAAGGTCGTAAACGGTTGATGCATGTCCTTCTTCGGTAAGGCCGTGAGGATTTACAAAATTCGTATGTGTCGCACCGAGAGCTTTAGCTTCTTGTTTCATCAGTCTTAAAAATTCTACATAACCGCCGTCGCAGTTAACTGCCAAAAGATTTGCAACATCATTTGCAGAGAATAAAAGAAGAATATTTAAAGCCTGCTCCACGGTTAATTTATCCCCGGGTTCAAGTCCAAGCTTCTGTGCACCTGCCACGTCAACGGCGCATTCTTCGGTAAAAGTAAGTGTTTTGGTTAAATCATAATGCTTTAATACAACAAGAGCTGTTAAAAGTTTGGTTATACTAGCCGGAGTAAGTTCTTCGTACATATTCTGACCGTATAGAACGGTTTTGTTGTTAATATCAAAAAGACCTGCAGCATATGACGAATTCAAAACCACGGTTTTGTAGCTTCCGTCGTCAATACACAAGTCTTTTGCAAAAGTATCCGATTCAAGATAAAGAGTATTCGCATTTGAAACGGCAAGTGTGGGTGATGCCGAATTTCTTTCAAATGCATAAGGAATGTTGTCCTTTTTGCAGGCACACAAAAAAGACAACATAAGAACAGCTAATATAGATAAAGAATATTTATTTATACATTTCACGCCACTCTAAATCTCCTCTGTCAAGTGATTTGATAAGAAGTTCCGCGCTGGCTAAATTAGTGGCCAAAGGAATATTGTGTACATCACAAAGATGTATAACATTGTTAAGATCGGGCTCGTGTGACTTTGGTGTCAAAGGGTCTCTTAAGAAAATAACAAGGTCAATCTGATTGTGCTCAATCTGTGCGCCGATCTGCTGTTCACCGCCGAGATGTCCTGCCAGAAACTTATGTACATTAAGGTTTGTAACCTCTTCGATAAGTCTTCCGGTGGTACCGGTAGCATACAGTTCATTTTTGCAAAGTATCCCCCGATATGCTATGCAAAAATTCTGCATCAGTTTCTTTTTTGCATCATGTGCAATGAGTGCAATGTTCATAGTTTTTACCCCATATATTTTGCTTAATATTTTTAGTCGTTATTAAATTTTCTCTGCTTCTGTAGACGGACATTCATTACAAATCCCATACCCACATAAATAACAAGCAAAGAAGTAAGGCCGTAACTTACAAAAGGAAGCGGAATACCCGTATTCGGGAAAAGTCCGGTAGTTACGCATATGTTTATCGTGCTTTGGAAACCTATAAAAGCTCCCATTCCCCCGGCAATTATCCTGCCGGGCAAATCCGCGGCTTTAAAGGCCACGATAAAGCATTCTATCGTAATCAGCATTAAGAGAATGATAATTGTCGCGGATCCGACAAATCCAAGCTCCTCTCCTGCTATTGTAAAGATAAAGTCTGTCTGAGGTTCGGAAATAAAGTTACCTTTTTTAACCGAATTAACACCTGTATTGTTTAAGCCCTTACCGGTTAACTGACCGGAACCGATTGCCATAATCGAGTTTTGCTGCTGGAAAGCTTCTTCGAGTTCATATTCGTCCGGATGAAGCCATGCCAATACTCTTAGCTGCTGATATCCTTCGACAAGGCCTTTATCATTTTCACTGTTTTTTACCAGTACTGAATTTGGCTGTATCAGCAAAAGAAATACAATAATAAATGCCGGAATTCCGACCGCGGCCAATGCTATGAAGTAGCGGTAATTTATTTCACCGAGGAACAATATGCTTAAGAATATTAATGCAAATACAATTGTAGTAGATAAATCGGGCTCTTTAAATATAAGCGCTAAAGGAGGTACAACCAGTATAACCATTATCAAAATCATATACCACTGATTGATTCTTTCCTTAAACTTCATTATAAACTGTGCAAAAAACAGAATCAACAAAATTTTTGCCGCTTCGGAAGGCTGGAATCTGATACCAAAAAGAGTAAACCATCTCTTTGCACCAAGAGCAGTATTACCTTTTACGAGCACCGCAACAAGAAGTCCAATCATCAAAAAATAGTAAACCGGCCATATTTTCAGCCATATATGATAGTCGATAAAAGACAAAATAATCATTATGGCAAGTCCCGCTATAAATCCCATCAGCTGTTTTTTGGTATTTTCGGGCTGAGCGGAATTAACAAGCAGAATTCCCAGTACGGTAATTACGCAAAGATACAATATTAACTTGAAATCATAGTCTTTAAACTTATAATTCTTAAACATATTAATCTCCGGCTTGACCGTTGTTTATGGGTGTGTTAGCCTGTCCGTTTAAAAGTTCATCCTGATCGTAAATGCCGTAATAATAAGCGTATACGTCTTTTGCAACCTGAGCTGCATTGTTTGAATCATAACCGTTCATAATTCTTACGGTAACAGAAATCTCGGGGTTTGAATAAGGAGCAAATGATATAAACAAAGCGTGGCAGGCTTCGTTCCATGCTTCCTGTGCGGTACCTGTTTTACCCGCAACCTCAAGATCGTAGTCAAAATAAGCTTTATGTTCTACAACTTCTCTCATACCTCTCTGAAGCATGTTCCATACAGACTGATCAAGAGTAATGTAGTTTCTGACCTCTGCGGAATTGTCGAGATAAAGTTCACCGTTTGAATCATAAATTTTATCAATCAGAGTATAATTGTAAACCGTTCCTTTGTTGGCAATTGCGGTTACATATCTTGACAATCCTACTGTTGTATATGCATGAGTACCCTGACCGATCATGGAAGGAACCGGGAGATCGTCGGATACATTCGGCTCGGATTCCGCTATTTCAACGCCCGATTTTTCTGATAAACCGAACATATCTGCATATTTAGCCATTCTTTCTATACCGAGTCTGGAATTATATGTTCCGTTATCGTTGGCAAGTCTGTAACCAACCTCATAAAAGAAACAGTTACATGAATTTGCGATACCGCCTTCTACATTAAGATTTCCGTGAGCTCCGGGAGAAATCCAGCATTTATGCACAACACCGGTTAATTTGTCAAAATAACCTTTACACTGGATGGTAGAACTCATATCGATTACACCTTCTTCAAGGCCCGCAACCGAAGAAACCAGTTTAAATGTAGAACCGGGAGCACTTCTGTACTGTGTGGCATAATTCCATAGAGGTCTGGAATAATCGTTATTTAAAGCCGCAAGATAATTATTATCCGAATTGGCAAGTCTGTTGTTATCATACGAAGGATATGAAACAAGTGCCAGAACATCGCCTGTATTTACATCCGTTACGACGCATGAACCCGAACAAGGCTCCAGTGCAAGCTGTGCGGGAGTTATTTTTAATTCTTTTATGAGGTCTGTCATAAATACATATGACGAAATTCTTCCCTGCTTAAGTGCGGCAATTTTATCGCCCGGAACATCAATTAAGTTCTGATCGTAAAGAATGATACAGAGCTGTTTGCCGGAAATATAATTGCCTGCAATCATATATTTATATATTTTCTTGGAAAATTCTTTGTTGTTTCTAAGTTTTTCAAGCGTAACATCAACTATCTTGTCATAAATCTCCTGAGTATCGGAATACTTTGTACTCATGTTAAGATTATTGACATTTATCCAGTTCATATTAATGCAGTATGTCAGATAATCCTTAAGAGAAATCGTTTCGTCCGTGGTCCAGGCAATATACATTTCATCTTCGGTATCGATTAAATCTTTGTCGAGGATTTTTACATTATCGGACATCAGATAGTTTACTATGTAACTCTGATAAATCTGATATTCCTTGGGTAAATCCTTATAAGCCTTAGGCTTTTCCTCATATAGTTCGTTTCTTATTTCTTCGAAAACCGAATCCTGTCTTGCGACAAATGCATCGTATACTTCTCTTTCTGTCTCGGAAGCATAGGGTTTTGAAATATGATTCAAATCAATAATATTGTTGTTGATAAGCTGAAAATACACATCATCGATAGGAATTTTAATATCCGCCTGCTTGGTATTTTCAGTCATTGTAAATTCTTTTATGTTGTCGATTTTAGATACAAGAATACCTGCAATACGCTGCTCTAACAGGTCATAAATGGCAATCTGAAGATCTCTGTCTATTGTCAGATATATATCGTTACCGGTCTTCTCTTCTTTGGTTTTGGTGGAATCAAGCACTTTGCCGAGAACGTCTACATAAACGGTCTCTTTGCCTTTAACACCCTTTAAATAGGCTTCCTGCGAATATTCGATGCCTGTTTTTCCTACATAATCGTTTAAAGTATATTCCTTGTTTTCTTCTTGAGCATACAGGTCAAATTCTTCCTGATA
>JAEEGK010030543.1_pt1 | contig 10672 bp, 4 predicted proteins | sample 8958771 | NCBI WGS metagenome assembly JAEEGK01 (sample SAMN16246547, study PRJNA631951) | gut metagenome | biome: gut microbiome; feature: rumen; material: SC-attached | host: Bos | place: Iran: Karaj | collected 2018-10 | reverse complement strand
CATTTAAATTTTCTCTTAAAAATTGTTTTTGTTGTTCCATTCTTTTAACATTTAAATTTTTTTCAATATTATTTAAATCATTTTTTTGTTTCATTTTTTCATAATTATCATTTTTAGTTTTTAAAAATTGATTAAATCTTTCATTATTTTCATTAATATGTTCTAATATATCATTTGCTTTTTGTGTTCTAAGATATTCATTCATTTCTTTAACTTCATTTCTTTTTTTTTCTTTATTTATATAATATTGTTTTAAAGCTTCATTTTGTTGATTTTTCATTATCTCTCTCATTTTTTTTTGTTCTTCTAATTCTTCTTGTTTTTTATAATATTCATTTACTTTTTCTTCTTGTTTATATTTATTTAATTCTAATATTTCAGCATGTCTTTTATCTATTTTTTTTCCTTCTTCAATTTTTTTCTTTTGTTGTTCATCTTTTATTTTTTCTTGAATTTTTCTTCTTTTTTCTATTTCATTTTGTTTATTTAATATTTCATTTTTTCTTCTTTCTAATTCATTTTCTCCTTTTAATTTTGTTTGTTCCATTAATTTATCATGTTCTTCTTTTTTTTTTTGATTTATTTTATTTTGATTTTCCCTTTGAATTTCCATCATTATTTTTCTATTATTTTCCTTTCTTATCATTTCTTCTTCTCTTTCATTTATTTTTTGTATTCTTTTTTTTTCCATTTCTTCTGTTTTTATTTTAAATTCTTCTGCTTTTCTTAATCTTATTTTTTCTTTTTCTTCTGCTTTTCTTTTATTTTCTTTTTCTTTTATTTCTTGTTCTTTTCTTTTTTTTTGTTCTTTTTCATAATATTCATCATATATTTTTTTCTGCTTTTCTGCTTCTCTTTTTTCTTTTAAAATTCTTTGTTTTTTTAAATATTCATTATACTTTTCTTGGGCTTTTCTTCTTTGTAATTCTATTTCTTTTTTATCCATTTCTTTATCTTCATCTAATTTCATTTTTAACATATTTTGCTTTTCTATATATGCTCTTCTTACTTGATTTTCTAACATATTTAATAATTCTTTTTTTTCCTTTTCTTTCACTCTTTCTAATTCATTTTCATTTTTCTTTTTCAATTTATCTCTTCTTATTTTTTTCATTTTTTCTTCTTCATTTTCTTTAAATTCATCTTCTAAAGAAGTTTTTGTTTCTTCAGTAAATAATAAATCTCTTCTTGCTTTAATTAATATTTTTAATTTTTCTTCTCTAATATTTAAATCATTATAATAATGTGATTTTTGAATTTCTAAATTTAAAGGAATAATTTCAGGATGTTTTTCTCGAAATTCAAAAAAATCAAATAAATATAATTCTTCCATTTCAATATTATTTTCTCTCATAATATGTAAAGAATGAGGTGATGAAATTCTCATTGAATGAATTCTCCAATCCATATTTTCTAAATTTATTAAGGTCGGTCTTTGTTCTTTTCTAGAATTCTTATGATATGGATTTCTATTTAAAGTATATTGTGTTTTATCATATTTTATTTCAGATTCTTTATTCATTTCTTCATAATTATATGTTTGATATCTTGGAACATATATTGATTGATTGTTGTTTTTATTTGGGCTAAATGATATATCTGTATTGTTGTTTAATGAGCTTTCATTAATTTGATTCATATTATTTGGATTGTTGCCTGGTATAAATTGATTGTTGTATATTTCCATGTAACTCATCTTTGATTTTATTTTATTTTATAATGCTATGAAGAATTTTATTTTTTTTATTTTTTTGCTTTTTTTTTTTGTTTTAATTAATTTATATGAATACAAATACTTTTTGGAAATTATATTGAAGTGTAATTTTTATTTATCAGTTGTTATAGTTTCTTTTTTGGTTATTGAACAATTATTAAAATGATAATAAAAAAATATTTTTAAATTATGTTAAATTTTATTGATTTCTTAATAAATTAAAAAAAAACAATAAAATAAAAAAAAAGGTAAAATATCAAAATATCCTTTTGAAAAAAAATAAGAAAAATATTGAAAAAAATTATTAACAAAAGATATTAAAAAAAAATATAAATAAAAAAAATAAAAATGTCAGAAATGTCAGAGAATAAATCAAGTAATTATTCCTTATCAAAAAACCCAATTCATCAAACTCAAAGAGAACAAACTCAAAATTCATATTCGAAACTAAGTCACTATACAAATAATTCAAAAAATCAAATTTTTAGAAAAGAAGGAGAAGTATATCGTAGATTAACACCACGTCAAGTTCAAAGTTATTCAAATTTAAATAACACAGATAATAATTTAATTAAATTACCTAAAGATGGTTATATTCCTGTAAATGAAGTTAATAGTTTTATTCCAATTGGTTCTCAAATTATAAATAATAATCCAATAAAAAAATTCTCTAATAATGTTTCTTTTAATAGATTAAATTTAAGTAGAAATAATAATCCAGTTAATGATTCTAATTATAGTGAAAGAAAGAAAAGAAGAAATAATTGGAAAATATTAAAATATGGTGTTTATATGATTCAACTTTTTTATTCTATTAAGAAATTTAGTTCTTCTAGTAAACAAATAAAAAATAATAAATTTATAACTGTTCAAGCTTTAAAACAAAATTTAATTGATATTAGAACTTTTTTATTACCTTCAATGGCAAATTTAGAATCTTTTTGCTATGAAAATTTTAAAAATTATATTATTTATGAAACTGATGATAAAGAAAAAAAAAAAACATCAATTTTTTTAATTAAATCTTTTATTCATCAATTTTTTGCAGATTTAACAGGAAGTTTTGCTAAAAAAACTGATATTCCAAGTAAAATAAAAAAAATATTTCGAACTTATATTTTAGAAGGCTCAAAATTACCTTATGGATTATTAACAACTTTTGAATTTAATAGATTAGAATTTGACACTAAAATAAAATTAAGAAATATGAATATTCAAAGGCAATCTTTATTAGTAGGTATGATTATTTTAGAAAGAATTTTACTTATTGATGTTTTGAGAAATTATCATATTTATTTCCCAAAATTAAATTATGACAATAATAAGCAAAATAATATTAATTCAAGAACAACTTCAAATGATTTAAATAAAAATATGAATTTAAATAATAATGAAATTTCACAATCTGTTTTAAGTAGTAGTAATATCGGTAATGTGACTCAAGAACAAGTGAATAAAATGAAGAAGGATTTATCACCAAAAAAAAAATTAAAATTAAAGAACACTATTCCTCCTTCAAATCCTCCAAAAAAAAGTTCAAAAAATCTAAAAAATGAATTTGATGATGTTGAAGATGATTCAATAGAAGATGAAATGTTAAAAACAAAAACTCAAAAATTAGCAACTTCTGTTATTCAATATAGAAAAGTTCAAAATGATAATGAACAACAAAATACAAAATATACTTTTAAAAATTCTAATGTTGTTAGATTAAGTAGAAAACAAGGAAATAATGATGATTATAAAAAAAAAAAAAAGTGATAAAAGTAAAAGTAAAAATAAAAAGAAAAAGAAAAAAAAAAGTGATGATGATGATTTTGAAGATGAGAATGATAATTATGGTGAAGAAGAAGAAGAAGAAGAATTATCAAAGAAAAGAAAAAAAAAGAAAAAAAAGAAAAAAAGTAAAAATGAAGAAGAAGAATTTGAAGATGATGATTATGAGAAATCTGAAAGTCCAAAAAAAAAGAAAAAATCAAAAGGAAGAAATTATGATGATGAAAATGATTATGATGATGATAATAATTATTATGATGATGAATATAATAATGATGATTATGATTATATTCCAGTTAAAAAAAATAATAAAAAAATAAATGATGATGATGACGATGAAGATTATGATTATGATGATTATGATGATAATCAATTTAAAACTCTTCCTCGAAATAATAAAAAAAAAAATACTCAAAATTCTCCTTATTATTCTAATTATGAAGATGGAATTAAACCTAAAAAAAAAAGTTCTGTTGTTTTTAGTTCAATGGATCATAATGAAGGAGAAGGTAATTATATATATCATAGTAATTTAAAACCAAAAAAATCTTCATTGAAAAATCCAAATGATTTTTCTTATTCACCTAAATATAAAAATAATAACTTTGCATTAAATAATCCAAATCAAAATGAGGATTATGGTGATTTAGGTCCTAATAGTAATTATCAAGCAAATATTTTAAAGAATAATTATCCTCATTATTATAGAGAAAGAAATATGGATGATGGATATTTATATAAATATTTATCTGGGAATGATGAAGATATTTTTTCTAAAATTAAAAGTAGGAAAAATAATCAATTTTGGGGTGATAATTCTAATAATAATAATAATGAAGAAAATCATATTCCCAGAGTTATGTTATTTAATAATGATAATAATAATAATAATAATAATGATGAATATAATAATTCAAGTGAAGATATTTTATTTATTCAAAAAAATTTAACACATAATTTTAATTTTATTATAAATATATTACATTATATTTTTAGAAAAGCTTTTGAAGAAAATGTTCCTATTTATCATGAAGATTTTAAAGAACGATTTGTATATAATATATTAGTTCATAAAAATATTAAAGAAATATATAATCCAAAAAACGATGATATTGAATTAATTCAAGGTATTTTAATAGAACCTGAACAAGTCAATGGTTTTATTAAAGATAATCAAAGATGGTTACAATTATATAAATATGCTGCTTATCAATTTAGTTCTGATTTTGCTAGAAAATGTTTGGAAAATTAATTAAGTAAATTTTATATAAAAAGTTAAAATTTATTAAATATGAAATTTAAAGGTTTACATTTATTTGTTTGTATATATATTTAATAATAAGTTTATAGAATATTTTTATGATAGAAAAATATATTTATATATATTAAAAAATATCGAAAAACAAATATATATTTTTTTTTAAATTAAAAAAAAAATTTATTCATTTCCTTTAATATTTCTTTTAGAACTAGAGATTTTATTTTGTTTAAAAGAAGTTAATTTACTTTTACCTCCATTTTGTAATGACTCATCAAAATAATGTCCATAACCAGAAGTGTAATTATTAAATTTTTTATTATTATTAATATGACTACTATTACTTCTTATAATATTACTTTTTCTACTTTTCATTCCTACTCTTAAAGAATTTTCAAAACTAAATTCTTTATAAGGTTCATTTTTTCTTTCACTTTCATTTTTTATTTTTTTAGGTAATTTCATACTTTTATTTGTTATTATTGGAGTTAAAGAATTTGAATTTAAAAATCCATGTTTCATTAATAATTCATCAGCATATGATTTTTTTTGATTTGATATATTTTTATATAAATTACTATTATCTATTGTGTTATTATTTGATTGAACTAAATTTATATTATCTCCTTTTTCATACAATAATGAATTTTTATTATTTATATTTGTACTATTTGCATTTATGTTATTTTGTTCTTCTAAATCTTTTCTTCTTAATTCTTCTATTTCTTTTATTGCTTGTTCTACTCCTAAAATCAGTTTTTCATCATTTCTAGATAATAATTTATCTATTAAATCTTCCCCAAATAATTTTGATAGTATTTCATATAATCCATCATCGTTATTTATTTTCATTACTAAATCTGCTACTTTGGATACTTGCTTTTTTTTGAATTGTTTATCAATATTATGATTTTGGTTATTCATAATAATATTATTATCCTGATTGTTACAATTATTCATATTTTGAATATTCATTAAATTTTGATTATTATTTGGTTCAATATAATTTGGTATTTGTTGATAATTTTGAGGTAAAAGCATACTTGTAATAATATTATTTGGATTATTTTCCATTTGATAATTTTCCTCGTTATTAAAATTCATATTTTGAAATTCATAATTTTGAGGAGTATCATTATCATTTATTGAATGTATGAAACTATTTTTCACAGATTCTGTGTTTAAATATGCATCATAATTATATCTTAATCCTAATGTATTACTTATACTATAATTTTTATTTTGATTTTCATTTAAATTTAAATTGTTTTGTATATATAAATTTTGGTCATAAGTGTAATTTTGTTGTTTTTCTTTTAAAGATAATGTTGTGTCTTTTATATCCATTAATGCTTTTAAAATTTCTGGTTTGTATTGTTGAAAATCTTGAAAATTCGAAATGCTATTTATTGCATTTAAAATATATTCAGCTCCATTTAAAATATTATCTTCCATTTTTAATTTAATAAAATATATGATATATTTGAAAATATATTTGAAAATAATGTTATGAAAATAAAATAATGATTCAAAAAAGTCAACAATATATATTAATATATTTATTTATTTTTAAAAAAAATTGAAATGGAAAAAAAAATATTGATTCCTTTAAATCAATTAATTGATAGTTCTGAATATGAAAATATTAATGAAGAAGAAAAAGTAAATCCAGGTGAAGAAATTGATTTTAAAGTAGAAGAATTAGATCCATTTGATCAATTTTATTCAAATCCTCAAAATAGAACAAAAGCTTTAAATAATAATGTAAAATTAAATAATACAAAATTTAAAAGAGAATTTTCTCATGATAACAACACAGATTATTTTAGAGAAGAAAATCTAAATAATAATAGATATAATGTTTATTTAGATAATTATCAACCAAAAGAAACAAATATGAGACCAAAAAATATAAATAAAGATAATTTAAATGAATCAAAAATAAGAAAGCAAATAAATTTAAAAAAAGAAATAATGTCTGAAGAATATTTAAATAAAATAGGATTAGAAAATTCACAATGTCCAATATGTTTATGTTCAATTGATATAAATGAAGAAATTTCAAAATTAAAATGTGGTCACATATTTCATTTCACATGTTTAGATAAATGGGTAGACAAGAAAAAAGAATGTCCATTTTGCCGTTCAAAAATTATCATAAAACATTCTAAAACATATCAACAACCCATATTTGCAAATGAAAAAATAATTAAAAATAACATTAAAAAAAAATAAAACCCAAATATTTTAAAAAAATTTAAAATAAATGTAAAATAATAAATTAATAAAAAGCATTAATAAAATATATTAATTAAATATCTTCATTCAATGATAACAATATAAATAATAAACTCCCATTTTTTAAGTCGAAAATATATTTTCCTAATTCAACATTACAATAATAACTTTAACTATAATTATCAACATTAATAACACATTCACTTCTTCTTTATCAACTTAATCAAATAATTTTTCAAATCCTTTGAATAATCTAATATGCTAATCTTTAACTTAATCAGGAAATCTTAACAATAAAAGAGCAGTTGAATAATCAATTTTACCTATATTTTAATTTCAAATAAGAAATTGTGATTTTATAAATTATCTATATTAAAATTAATTTTTATTTGATTAATATGTAAAAAAAAAAATTTAAAATAATTTAATTTATAAATGATACTTCATATTTTAATGTTTTAATTTGATTATTATTTGAATTAACTATCCTTCATAAAAGAAATAAAATAATAAATTTTAATGAATGGATATCTTTTATTCAACTGAAAGAATAAACATTAAAATATATAAAAAAAATTATCAAAAAATTGTATAAAATATATAAAAAATTAATTGGTTTCTAAATAATATAAAGAGATATCCAATAATAAAGAATAAATATGTCAATAAAATTCTTTGCCTTTTTAGCATTACTTTCCTTAACTTTTCAAGTTGCTCCTATAATTCCACAACCACCCCAAATATATCAAGAATATCAATTAAACGAAATTCTTTTACAAGGAACACCCTCATTAGGAATAATCAATTCTAACCTTCAAACAACTTTAAAATTAGATGGAGAAGAAAATGACTTTTCATTCACTTTAAAAGCAACCGGATTACCATCAGGATCATATTATACAGGATATTCAATTTCATTTGGAAAAACAGGAACATACACAGTTCAAAGTGTCACTTTCTCTAAAACAGGTTCTTCATACACATTCAGTGGAAAAACATTTAGTTTTCAATTCAAATTATATAACAACGAAGAACTTAATATAAATGTTAAATATTCAATTTCAAATCCTAATCTTTTTGAATTATATCGTTTCGAATATATTGGATTAAGATTTGGAGAAGGTTATCCTGGTTCAATTACTGTTATTGGTGATAGTCAAGTCGCTTTAATGGGAGTTAAAGATGGTGTATATACTGATAATGGTAATAGTGTGACTTGGAGTGGGACTGTTCCTAATGGAGGTGTTAGTGATTATATTGTTGTTGGAGCTAAGAAAGCTTATTGGAATGCTCATCAAAAAATGACTTTGACTAGAACAACTACTGGAGGTACTTTCACTACTATAATTAGAACTTCAAGACTTTTTAAAGGAGGTAGTAATACTTTTTCAAAATATGACATTCAAAATAATATGGTTAATTACATTGACAATAATTATATCAAAGAACAAAATGATAAATTTGTTTTCACTCAATCAACAAATGGATATGAAACTTATTATCAAGTTGATCCTTCATTTAATAATGAAGTCCTAGACAATTGGAATTTTACATTATCAAGTATTCCAGAATCAACAGCTACTGAAGCAACAATACAGAAAGCTCAAGAAATATTAGCATCAGATACAACTGGAGCACCAGTTCATGTTGTATTAGGAAGATGGGTTTACAGTCATATGACTTATAATATTAATTATGTAGGAAGGTCAATGACAGTTGATCAAATTTTAACTGAATTAGTTGGTGTATGTGAACATTTTACAAGATTATATAATGCTTTGTTACAAAGTGTTGGTATTGATGCTATTTATACTACTGGTTATGCTTTCAATTCTAGAAATCAATTAAATTATCCTGAAAGTTCAAGACATGCTTGGACTATTGCTAAAATTAATCAAAAGTGGGTACCTTTAGATGCTACTTGGAGTATTTTTGGAGGTAAAATTCCTGTTTGTCATGTCTTCCAATCTTATCATGAATCAGGAATATCTTGGTCTATGACTCATTCTTGTAGTTATTCAATGGAAAATGATTTAGTTTATTTAGGTGTCACTCCTAATTTACAATCAACTTTAGATTATTATGAATGAACAATAATAAATAATTTAGGGTAAAATTAATTAAAATTAGATTTTGCAGGATTTCTCTTTTATTTTTTTTTAATTATTGTTTTTTTTTTATTTTTAAACAATTTTAATTATTAATTGAAATTCATTACTGTATAGATCTTTTTAAAAAATTAAAAAGTTAAATAAAATTTATTTATTTTTTATCAAAACTTCAAAAATGACTTTAGTATAAAATAAATTGTTTTCTAGTTTTTAAAATTAAGAATTATATACATCATATATAATATATTAATTTGACTATTCAATACAAATGAAATACAAGGAATTTAAATTTTTTATATGAAGATTCAAATAAATAATATATACATGAAAATTAATACATTTTAAAAAATTAAATAAAAAAAGAACCCCTTTTAACTTTCTATAGTTTGAAGTTGTGTCTTAAATTGATTATTTGAATCATAACAATATAATTTAATAGGATGTTTATTATCTAAATTTTGAGTTAATTTAATAATAATATTTTTTTTTTTATTTGTTTGATTTGAATTTGATTGATTGAATGAAGTTATATTTGGACTAAATATATTAGATGATTGATTAATTTGCTCATTTAGAGATAATCTATTTTCTAATAATAATTTAGTAATATCATCTTTTTCTAAAAGTCTCTTTAAATAAAAACGTTGAAAACCTTTTTCAGTAATATTATTAATTTTAAAATTACAACTACTTTTACTTATTTTATATAAATTTCCTTTCAATGAATTAATATTATTATCTTCTTCATTTAAATTTGTCTTATCATTTCCATAAAAAGTATTCATTTTTGCAATTAAAGCTTCAGTTTTTTCAAAATCTAAATTTAATTTTGGTAAAACTGAATAAGTTTTATTTTTATTTCTAAAATATGAAGTATGATTATATTTTAAATTATTACTTCTCATATTTCTATTTCTTGAAAATTTTAAATTTCCAACAATAATTTTATATAATTTTTTCTTTTCTTCTTTATAAGAAATTGAATTATCATAAAATATATTTTCAATATTTTTCATTCTCTCATTATATGAATTGTTAAGTATTTTTCCTTCAAGACTATTTAAAAAAACTCTTTTAATATCTTCTAATCTTTCAATCATAAAATTAATTTTTTTATCATTTAATTTTTTATAATTAATTTTAATTTCATGGTATTCTTTCATTATTTTTTCCATTGCTTTTAAATCAATATAATAAAAAAAAACATTAGTTTCACAAAGAGCATTAAAAAAAAATAAATTATTAATAACACAATCATCCATTCCTAAAATTTCACCAGAATATTTTACTGAAATAACAATATCTTTTTTTTCATTTGATTCTCTAATATCTGAATTATAAATATTTTTAATATTTGAAATTATTATATTTGTTTTTTTCAAAGTTAATTGTGGAACAATTAATTTAACACTTCCTTTAAGAATAAAATATATATTATCTCTATTTTCATTTTTTCTAAAAATAAAATCTCCTTTTTTTAATTTTTTTTCAACAAAATAATTCCAATATTTTTTAACAATTTCATTTATATATAATTTTTTAAAAATATTAGTATTAAATACAGAAAAAATTTTT
>JAEEGK010030542.1_pt1 | contig 10672 bp, 9 predicted proteins | sample 8958771 | NCBI WGS metagenome assembly JAEEGK01 (sample SAMN16246547, study PRJNA631951) | gut metagenome | biome: gut microbiome; feature: rumen; material: SC-attached | host: Bos | place: Iran: Karaj | collected 2018-10 | reverse complement strand
AAATCGTTGGCTGATTTGGACATTGTTGGTTCAGCTTTGAGAGCATCGGTCAGAGAGTAAGATTCGCTCTTTTCTGTTTCGTACCATTTTGCAAAGCTATAACCTGTTATACCCATCTTTGGTAAAGTGATTTCATCGCTTCTTCGGGAATAACGCCTTGGTAGAACTGCGGCTTCTAAGAAAGCGTTATAATTTTCTAAGAGTTCACTAATGGTATATTCCTGATCGTTTAAGAAAAACTTATAATCCAGAGTATAAACTTCGTCTAATTTTATTTGTGGAAGAGTTGCTGTTGTTGTGATACCTTCTGCTACACGGATAATGTTGTCTGTTATTTTGTTAAGAGGAACTTCAGTATCATTATCGAGTGCGTAAAAATTGAAATCAAGCTTGTAATAACCAGCTGTTAATTGCTGTTCTGCAAAGGTAACGGATTTAACGCCGTCTTTTTCTGTTATTTGGTAAGCGATGAAGTTTTCTGTTGCAATTGGAGTTGTTCCTGTTGGAGTTGTAAGAATTGCGGTTACTTTGTCTGCATCTCCTGTGAAAGGAATTGTAATGCTGATTCCACCGTATTCAATTGTAGACGTCAACAAAAACTCTATTACATTGCGCTGATATCGTTTGATTTCTTTGTTTTCAACTGTGCCGCTGAAGGAAATGTTATGCAAATCTGCTGTGAGAGTAAAGTTCCAGATTCCTGGGTCAAGTTCAATTTCTAAACCGCACAATTCTGTGTAAGTATCTGCCTGAGCAAGGGTGATTGGAGTAGCAAATGTGTTTTCGTCTGTTTTAAGTTCTCCAGTGAGCTCAAGGTTCGAAAGGAAAGAAAGGTCAATATCATCGCCTTTTGGATTTGAAGTCTGCCTGCTTATTGTAGTGTCTCTAACCACGAGATAGGTTTTTCCTTCTTTGCTGGACGGTTTATGTCCCTGTAAACTGTTTTTACAAGAAATAGCGGACATTAACGAAAGCGATGTAAGAAGAGAAAATGCCAGGATTTTTTTAGATTTGATTGTATGTATTTTATTTGTTCTCATTTTATTCATCATCTTTATAAACTCCTTTTGCTCCTATTCCGAGATTTTTATCTGTGCGTAGTATGAATCGTAGATTTCTTTGCCATCTACTGTTTTTACGGCAAGAAGTGATATATCGTAGGTTCCTTTGACATAATTTGTAGTATCTATAGTAAGAATGTTGTTATTATTTGCTGAAGGGAATGTCTGAACTACGCCGTCAATCTTCCAGGTGTATGATGCGTAAGATGTATCTGCTGTGAATGTAATTGTATTTCCAGAGATTCCTGTGTCGTTTTCTACTGCTTGGCCATCTACTGTTACTACTACATCGATTAAGGAATCTGCACCCGAATTGATTGAGATGCTGATTACATTTTCCATAGTAGCGTCTATTATTGTAGACTCTGTAACTGCCTCGGAAGTATTTCCTGCTATGTCGAATGCAACTGCGGAAATAGCAAACTCACCGTTATGGTCACCGTCAGCTGTGAATGAAACTGTTGCAGTCATTCTTGAGCCTGTTTCTGTAGTTTCTGATGAGCTCTTTGTAAGAGTTATACCGTTTGATTCGTAATCCTCTTTTGCAAGTTTTGTGCCGTTCTTTGTAATTGTAATTTGAATGTCAGAAATCTCATTTGCATCTGTTGCGGTGAAGGTTATGCTTGGTGTTGTGTCCTTTTTGTAGAGAGATTCAAGTGTGGTTGAAGTGAGGCTTGGAGCAATTGTATCAATTGTTGTAGCTGCACTTACTGGTTCAGAGCGATTAAATACGCCGTCTAATGCGATTGCTGAAATAGAATAAGTTCCATCAACAGAGAAGGTAACTTTTGTTGTCATTGTTGGTGTAGCTTTTCCTTCTTCCGTTATTGTTATTCCGTTTGATTCGTATTCATCTTCTTTGAGTTCTGTGCCGTCTTTTGTGATTGTAAGTTGAATATCAGAAACTTCATTTGTATCGCTTGCGGTGAAGGTTATGCTTGGTGTGCCTTCGTTATAGTATGGATTAAGCTCTGTATTTGTAAGAACAGGATTGTCGCCGTCTGTCCATTTTGCATGGAGGGTAACGTCTTTTGTGAGAGTTCCGTTTTGAGCGGTGAGACCTTTGAGAAGCTGTCCTGTGAAATCTTCGGATTCGAACCATCCTTCAAAAGTATATCCTTCGCGTGAGATTGCATTGTCTGTTGGGAGAGTAACTTCGGTATACTGATTGTGCTTTTTGATAAAAGCAGATTCGTCGATTATTGTTCCTTCATTCAAATCATAATTTATATAGAAGTTTTTGTTGTATTTTGTGTAATCTTCCGGGTAGATTGTTCCAAATGTTTTATAGCCGTAAACCTGAACCTGGTCAGAGAAGACGTTCAAAAGGCGTGATGCCGCATTTTCTTCATCAGTGTCGGTGTCGTAGGTTTCTATTTTGATATAATAAAGGCCGTTTGGAATATCCTTAGCTGTAAAGGTAGTATAATAGAAGGATTCTGTTTGTGTCTGCTCAGGATTTGATTCCGGGGCTTCTTCTTTTACTACATCAAAAGATTTGAGTGCATAGTCAGAAACAGGATTTTCCCAGAGAGGAGAATCGTAAAGTCCTATTTTGGTAAAGCCGATTCTGTTTCCTTCTGATTCATTAACCTTGTATTTGAAGGTGATGCTTAAATCACCGGTAGTTACATATTTTGCATTAAAAGTAATATGTATTGTCTCATTAGCATTAACTACGATGCTTTCGTTTGTAGCAGAGAGAACCTTGCGGTTTTCGTTTTCGATGTTATTTGTATAAATTTTCAGGTAGAAATTATAAATTGCAGGTTCCAGGTCATGAACGGATTTACAGAGCTCATCAATGGAAGAGTAATTATAACTATCCTCTCCGGCTTTGGATTGGATTACTAATTCTACTCCAGTTATATCGTCTTGATTAAATGGCTGAGCAGCGATAAAACGTTCGTTTGTTTCATTTACCTGCACGGAGAAAAAAATACGTGCTTTTTCTGTTGATTTTTCCTGATCATTTTGTGTGTTTAGCAATTTGTAATTACAAGATAAGAATAAACAAGGCAGCAAAATAGAAAGGAAATAGTATGAAGCTTTTTTCATAATAACTCTCCTGTAAAAAGTTCATTTTGTATCAATAGATTTTTAAACAATATGTCAGAATAATTCTATAGTAGAATTAGAGTTAATACAAGGATTAGTTTTTTGAGTGGTTTAAAAAAACAGGGGGAGTGTAGATTATATGGAGGGTTTTAAGTAGGCGTTGCGGGCGGCGATTTTATGGTGTGAGATAATTAATCTTGATTGTTTTAAGATATTTTCTGCTACTTTTTTTATTTCAGGTTTTTTGCAAGTTCAATAAATTCATCAGTAGTAACAACAGAAATTGCTGATTTTTCAAAATCCTTTTTATTGCGTGTGATTATATAATCGACTCCGGCATATAAGGCTGATTCATTTTGCATAGAATCCTCAAAATCAGAAAAAGAAGTATTACGGGCTGCTGTAAAAACGCGGTCATCATTTTCAGGAATTACGTAAAGAACTGCACGGAGTTTAAGAATTGTTTCCAGGCAATATTCTATCGAAGCATCTGTTTTTTCACTAAGTATATAAAAAACATCGATTAAGGAATGAGGTGTAATATACCCATCTATTTTATAAAGGCACATTTCAAATACTTTTTTTGTGGAATCATAGAAGGGTTGGCGTTTGAGAAGATAGTCTAGCAAAATGTTTGTATCAAGAAAGACTTTCATATTTTCTCCAAAGATGATCTGCTTTTTCATTTCTGCCATCGAGACTGATTTCTGATTTTGGAGTAAAGTTCATAGATTCAAGTTCTGCAAGAGCTTTTGCAGCTTGAAGGCGTTCAGCAGGAGTTTTTGAATTTTGAAGATTCTTATTTGTATTTACTAAAGTCTGCGTAAAGACAAGAACCATTTCGGCACGTTCGTCATCGAGCTGGTCTACATAATCTATAACTTGTTGTCTGAGTGGCATTGCGGCCATAGTTCGCCTCCTGTTTGTAAGATATTTATAGTATAACACTCTTTATGTGATTTGTGGTAATTTTTTGAAAAAGAAGCAGGAAGTGGAAAAAATAAGCAGGCGTTGCGGGCGGCGTTTGAGCCCGCTGGAAGGGGTCGTGGAAGACGTAAACGCTGTAATTTTGTTGGCAAATCTTTGTTACGTCTTCCACGAGTTTTTCAAAGAAAAACTCAGAGCAGCTTTTACGGCTGGAGCGAGGGGGAGGCTTCCCCCTTCATAGGTTTTATATAGAAATTAACTTGCGAGATGTTCGGCGGAAGTTCCTTCGATGTTGTGATAGGCATAGCTGTAGAGGATTTCGGCGACATCGTTCAGAGGTTTTCTTACTTTAAGACCCATGCTGTGTGCAAAATTGCAGGCAGCTTTAGTTGATTCAGGATGCCAGAGTTTTGCGTTTTCGAGGTTTACAAAGGTTGCTTTTTCGGCACCAGCAATGGCCTTAATGTGTGCGTTTATAAGTTCGATGCTCTTGTCGGCATTTGGATTGTCGATAGAAACAAGTGCGATTCGACAGGCTTTGTTGCAGCTTCGGATAGATTCGATAAGTTCGATGTAATATGTGTCAAAGTTAGAAGGATTTGTTTTGATGAGATTTGCGTCGTTTTCGCCGATGTGAATGAGGATTCCTTCTGGAGCGAGTGTTGAAATTGCCTTTTCAAAGTAATTTTTTGCATTGGTTACGTTTAAAGAAGCATCGCTTTTGTTGTAGATTTCAAAATTGAAACTGTATTCACCGGCAAGCTGGCTTACAGGAATTGCTTTGTCGAGTGTGCCACCCATAAGAATGACACCGTTTTTCTTTTCAACAGCACTTGGTTTTGTGTTGATATATTCATCCAAAGAATTTGTGTAGTTATACATAGTTTCCTCCTTTTCTACATCGTTCTTTATTTCAATTACTGGGATAGTTTTTGCTGAAGTTGCTTTAGCGGCTTTTTTGTCTAAGGTTTTGTTGCGGAAATAAACCAGCATGTTTGTTGCTACGATTGCAAGGTTCAAAAAGTAAACAACAAGAACATAATTGAACTGAGCATTCATAATTTTTGCGGTTATTCCTGCTAAATATCCGGTGATAATCAGAATGATAAAAGGAAGGCTCATTCCTTTTGCAGTTCTGGCTTTATATGCTTTGCTTACATTAAGTGGCCAGGAAAATCCAAAGCAAACTAACATAAGCGCTTCAAAAAGATGTGTAAGATTCATTTGTATTACCTCATTTATTTTTTATACCTGTATTGTAGCACCGGGGAAAAAATAAACAATTTTTAGAAAGAAAAGAAAGTTTTTTTTAAGATAAGAAAACCTTTTGAAAGTAAAGAAAATGAGATGTTTTCTTTTAAATGTTGTATAATGATACATATAATATGAAGAAAAATATAAGTAATCTTAATGCGATTCGGAAGGAAATTAAAAAGACACAGCTTATTCTTATTCTGCTCATTACTGTTTTTTTGAGTGCGGGGGGAATGATTATAAGTATAAGGGCGAATGAGCAGGAGTTCAGCGAGAATCTTTTGAATACTTCGGAGCTGATTACGCGGCTTTATGGTTTTACTAGGGATTATTCTCAGTCGGAATTGCGGGATTATATGGACGAAATTGTGGAGACTCTTTCGGGGGTTGATATTGTTTCTATTGTAGATTCTAATGGGACGAGAATCTATCACACTCATCATGAACTTATAAATACGAAATATGACGGAACGATTCCGGATTTTTCTAAGCATCCGTCAGGCTATTATACGGAAGATGATATTGGTCCTTCTGGGCCGCAGCGACGTACTTATTCGGCGGTTTATGCTTTGGAAAATGGAAGTGCGAGTGGGAAGCTGGTTTACAAGGGCTTTATAATGACAATCCGTTTGAAATCATCTATGGCGCAGGTGACTTATAAAATTGTTGCACTTTTTTTGACAGTTACGCTGCTTTCTGTTTTAGTTGAGCTTGCGGTTTCCGGGGTGATTTACAAGAGGATAAAAAGGGAGTTTATTTCTTTTACGGAAGATTTTGAAGGTACGAAAATCCTTGTGGATTCTATGCGGGCTAATAATCATGATTTTACAAATAAGCTGCATGTGATTCTGGGCTTGATTCAGATTGGGGAATATGACAAGGCGGTTTCCTATATTCAGAATATTTCTATGATTCAGAGGGAAACTATAAGCAAGGTTATGAACGCTATAGAAAATCCTTCCTTTGCGGCCTTGATTGTGGGAAAGATTGCGCGGGCTTCGGAATGTGATGTCAAATTTATTTTACAGGATGGGCTTTGTTTCAGGTCTGAAGATATTGATATTCCATCGGAAGCTCTGGTTACGATTACGGGAAATCTGATTGATAATGCAATTGATGAAATGAATAAGGTTTCTGGAGCCGGTGGATATGAGGCGGTCAAGGAACTTACTTTGGGTGTGTATACAAAACCAGACAGCCTTTTGATTACAGTAAAAGACACTGGCGGCGGAATCCCTAAGGAAATAGGGGAAAAGATTTTTGAGCAGGGATTTTCGACGAAGGGCGAAGGTCGCGGAATAGGTCTTTATCATACAAAGCAGCTGATTCAGAGTATGGGCGGAAAAATCTCTTTTGAAACGGAAGAGGGGCGCGGTACCTGTTTTATGGTGCAAATTGATAAATAGTAGACATGTATAAAAAAGTAAACGATAAAAGAGAACGTTCGTATTGGGGGCAGTGATGAATTACAAGGTTCTTATTGTTGAAGATGATCCGATGGTCGCGATGATAAACAGTCAGTTTGTAAAAAAAGTAGACGGTTTTGAAGTCGCGGGCATGTGCAGGAACGGATTAGAAGCGATTGATTTTCTTGGTGAGAACGATGTTGATTTGATTTTGCTTGATGTTTACATGCCGGTGATGGATGGAACTGACACCCTTAAAAAAATCCGCACAATGAAGAAAACGGCTGAAGTAATAATGGTTACGGCAGCGAATGACAGTAATACAATAGAAGAAACTGTGCATCTTGGGGTGCATGATTATCTTATCAAGCCTTTTACTTTTGAGAGATTTGCGGCTTCTTTGGAAAAGTTTAAGGCTAAAAAACAGCTCTTGAATGAAAACTCTGTGATGGATCAGTCTTGTGTGGATAATCTTTTTGCTCAGGAATCATCAATCGGACAGACAGATTTGAGTGTGGCGGGTAATTCTGGAGAGCAGGAAGCTATGGAAGCCTTGCCAAAAGGAATCCAGAAGAAAACGCTTTCAAGAATAATTTCTTATTTTGATTCTAATTCCGGCTGGAGCAGTACCGATATGATTTCGGAGGCGCTGGGGATTTCTATTGTTACTGTAAGAACTTATATGAACTATCTTGTAAAAGCAAAAATCATTACAGAGGATATAAATTACAGCACGGGCGGGCGACCGAGTATGTTGTATAAAAAATGCAATTAAGCAGGATGCTGGTGCGTTTGCGATGTTCAGAGCGTCTACGTGTGAAAAATCAGTTTATGGGCTGACAGTGATTTTTGAAAAAGGCACATTCGTCATCGTTGCAGGTGACAGCTTGGGGCAGCTTGGGGTCGCAATGGAAAACGTGCCAGAGAGGTTTTTCCTCTGAGCCGTAGCAGTGGTATTCATGTTCTACGCCGGCAGCTTCAAGAGCCTGACATATAACAGGGGCCTGATCATATAAGAAATCTCCAAAACAAGTCATTACAAAAGCTGGTGGGAAATCCTTTGTGATGTGGGTATGGGCATTTATAAGATCGAGTTCTTCTTTTGTTCCTTTTTGAGGCATTAATCCTGACAGAAGAAACTGCATCTGCTTGTCTTTTTCTAATTCCGCAGACATGTTGTACTTGCCGCAATTAAGGGCGACGGCTCGGAGCTGTATTTTTTTGTCAGAAAAGATTCCGTCAGCAATGAAATTATAGTTTTTGGCGTAATCTTTATTTGTAATTGCAGAGGTATAGAGGGTAAGCAGGTGGGCTCCAGCGGAATCTCCAACTGCAAAAACGTTGTTCAAATCAAAACCATATTTTTCTGCGTTGTCTGGATTGGCAAGCCAGCGGAAAACATTTTCTGTATCTTCAAGAGAAGCTGGGAACTTTGATTCCGGGGCAAGTCGATAGGAAAAATTAACGACAGCAAAACCTCGCTGAGCAAGCTTCATGCAATAGAACTGGTAAACATCTTTATCGCCATAAACCCAGGCTCCACCATGGACACTGACAATTACCGGGAGTTTTTTTAGAGCGTTTTCGGCGTTGAGAGCGTCTTTTGGGCGGTATACATCCAGCAGCTGATATTTCTGCCGGTATTTTTTGCTCAATGATTTTATTCCGCCAGATTGTATGCGTGCATTTGCGTAGAGAATATTGTCGAAGCGAAGAATATCATTGGGAGTGGTTTGCCCTGCGTCGCGTTTTTTGTCTCCTGCTCCAAAGGTTTTTCGGACTTTATTGGCGGCGATAGTCTGTATAAGTGTCGGCATGGTTTTTCCTTGTTTGTTGGTATGATTTTATTATGACATCAAAGAGGTGGGAATGCAATTTGTTTTTTTGTGAGAGGGATTAGTTGCCAGGGCAAACGCATTATAAAAGATTATATATAAAAAAATAATTCAAAGAGTGAAATTGGTTTTACAAAACCGCAGGGCTCGCCTGCTAGACGCTGAAGTGCCTTGTAATTATATATTTTGCCGCTATAGCGGCAGCACTTCAGAGTCTTTTTGTAAAACCAATTTCACTCCTTTGTGATTGTTCTAACATAATCTTTTATAATGTGTTTGCCAGAATCCATTTATTGGGCTTCCGTATTATAAATATTTAAAGTATAAATTGGCGTGAGGTTGTGAGTTCTGTGGCAAAAAAACTCTGTTTGTGGCTGCCGCTATTTGCGGCAGGTCAATAGTTCCTTTACCACAAACAGCGTTTAGCGCATTAATGCGCGGTTTTGCCACAGAGCTCACGACCGGAAGCCATTTTGTAAATTCAATTATTTATAATGCGGAAGCCCTGGATTAGTTGCTGGATGCGCAAGGGCGTGGAGCCACGCCGGAGGCGGCCACTGGAGCGAGCGGACTAACTAACGAACGTTAGTTAGTTTGCGAGTGAAGCGGCTGACCGTTAGGGAATGGCGGAAGGCCCGACCCTTGGGTCAGAATTACGGAGTGAGCGAAGAGAACGGAGTAAGGCTGGCACAAGGGATGCGCCCTGAATAGAAAAAACTGTGTGGAAAAAAATGGAAATCTGATTTAATATTATTGTATGTTTTTGAAGTTAGCGATTTCGATTTTGATTTGTTTTATTCCTCTGATTGCGGGTTTTTTGATTTTTTTTCTGAAGGCTAAGATTAAGCTGCTGCACCTGTTGATTGCGATTGTGCTTGGGCTGCTGGCGATTTTTCCGAGTTCGATAATTCAATTTTTTATTCCGAGTGATGCTTTTACGACGACCAGCGGGAATCTTGTGTTTTTTTCCTTGCTTAAGTCGCTTTTGATGTATGGTTTTTTGGAAGAGATTTTTAAGGCGGCCTTTATTGTCCCGCTTGTTCCGGTGACTAAGAGGGATTTTTCGTTTTTGAACTTTTTGTGTCTGTCGCTTCTGTTTGGTTTGTCTTTTGGATGTTTTGAATCGGTGATTTATTTTTTGGACAATCTTCAGAAATCGGTGAATCGTGACGGGACTTTTTTGTACTCGCTGATTTTGAGCCGGTTGTTGACTTCGGATATTCTTCATACGGCCTGCAGTGGTTTGTGCGGGCTTTTTGTGTACAGCTGCTTCCGTAAGAAATTCAAGGTCTGGTATTTTTTGGAGGCGGTGATTTTGCATGGGTTGTATGATTTTTTCATCGGCTTCAGGTCGGGTATCAGGTGGTTCTTTGTGGTTGTGCTTCTGCTGGCGGTTTTGGAGTGCAGGTTGAAGTATGTGGCGATGAGGAATGATGAAGAGAGATGATGTAGAAGGTTGAGGAATAGTTGAGGAAGGGTGAAGAAGAAATAGTTCTGCGGGTGTAAGCAGGGGGAGTCAGGGAAGTAATGGCGTTGATTCGGGTTTTTAAGGGCAGTTAAGAATTAGTGAAAGTATTGGGGAGGAGAGATTCCTCTTGGTGTGTTTTGTGTGCCCTTAGGAGAAGGGGTAGCGGAAGACGTAAACACCGAGATTAAACTGGTAAACTTGTGTTGCGTTGTTCATGAGTTTTTCGGAGAAAAACTTGGAGTGAGCTTTACGGCTGGAGCGAGGGGAAGGCTTTCCCCTTCTTTTTTTGTAATTAAATGTAAAAATATCTCGTGATTTTTTTGATAAGAATTAACGGGATTCGATTCTAACTATTGACTTTTTTTTTCATATCTTATAATATACCGACACACGACGCGGGGTAGAGCAGTTGGCAGCTCGTCGGGCTCATAACCCGGAGGCCGCAGGTTCGAGTCCTGCCCCCGCTATACTGCTAAGTCTATATGTTATATAGAGTTAGCGCTACTACCAATCCCAATTAGTAAGGCTTGGCGTAGAAAACATACTGATTTTATGCAACGGTTTTATGCAACCGCTGTAAAAGGTCTTAAGTGAGGTTTTCTATGGCTAAGCCTTTTACTTTTTCTACCAAACGAGCTGGTGGAAACATTTACGTTCAATTCG
>JAEEGK010030541.1_pt1 | contig 10672 bp, 10 predicted proteins | sample 8958771 | NCBI WGS metagenome assembly JAEEGK01 (sample SAMN16246547, study PRJNA631951) | gut metagenome | biome: gut microbiome; feature: rumen; material: SC-attached | host: Bos | place: Iran: Karaj | collected 2018-10 | reverse complement strand
AGCGGAGTAGAATATACGATTACAGGTCAGAGACTTTGACCTAAAAGATTGTAGGTCTTTCCGTCGCGAAAGATCAGCACTTGACCATTGCGCAGTACTTTACGTGCTGCGCTTTGGTTTTGGATGGATGTCAATGCTTCGGTGTCAGAAGGCGTCAATGCTGTAATTTGGAAGCAGACTTGCGAGATTTGTGTACCTTTACTTGCTGAACGCTTGATGGTGAAAGATTTTGCATTCTCGGGAGCAGTAAGGGATACTATTTCGGTTACGTTGCTTGCAATTGGATATGCGGTGTTGTCATCGTTGTTCCAATGGTAAGAGATGTTTTTATTACTGCCTTCCCAATTAGGAATAGTGACATCAAATGTTACCGATTCGATGACCGCATTGTATGCCGAGAAATCAAAGGTGATATAGTCGTTGTTACTGCCCAGATTAAGATAGCCTTGTAACCATAAACTGGATGTGTGGTTAAGCGAATAAGTGAAATTCAGTTGGCTGAAGTCAGCCGGAATACCTTCGTTCGCAACAGTCGGGGCTTCGCCTAAACTAAGATCAATACAACATTCTCCGCTCACCGGTCCTACCGGAGGCACATCGCCGCCGTCGCACGCAGAGGACACTTCTGCAGCGGTGGTGATAGTGAGAGTGGCACCGGCGCCGCAAGTGCTGTTCGTGACATAGTTCTTGGCGGTAGCAGCAGAGAGCTGATCGTACGCATAAGTCGGAGCAGAGACACTACCGGCATCGGAAGGTAAGTTACCGGTGCAGTTGACGAACTTGCAGTAGTTGGTGGTGTGGTTGAAAACATTCCATATTTTTGATGGACTATTTGCTTTTCCGGCAAACGTACACCCTTCGAAATAACAGGAAGCCTTCTCGGGACCGATGTAGTAATCGGCTACGGAACTGTTCCAATAGCAGTTCAAATAATGGATCAAACAGTTGCGACAACGGGTCATTCGTTGTTTGCAACCCTCGTCCCACCAACAGAAACCATAGGTAATGTTATAGGTGCCATCCGTGGGTTTGTCGCTACTGCCGGAGCCGACAAGGTTGGAGAAACGGTGGTCGTCCGTATGATCGGGATTCGTATCCCCTGCGTCGCGGGGACGCGGGGTTTTCAGATAGCGGAAACGACACCAGGTCACGGTGATATTATCTGCTGTACCTTTGATATCGAAGTTTCCATCGCAACCGTCCTGGAAATCACAGTGATCCACCCAAACATTCGTGGCTTTGTCTAAGCATAAGTTATCCCAACCATCACAGTCAAAGGCACCAGGACCTTCGAAGATGATATTGCGAATGATGATGTTGCTTCCTTTGAGATATAGGATACCTGAATTACTCGCGTTCTGCTTGTTGGAAATCAGTTTTTTTCCCGGCAGTGCCATGATAGTCAGGTTCGATTTGTCTGAACTGATATGATTGGTGACGGTGATATTCTGTGTGATGATGATAACGCTGTTTTTCTTGTTGAGTGCGGCGCTCAACTCACTTTCGTTCGTTACGAATGTAGGCGTGGCATTGCCGCCACCGGTGACACTTGTGCCTGCGTAACCCCATGAAGAGGATGCACAATAATCGACAGCCTTGAGGGGAACAAGGAACAAGGCACAAAGAGCAAGGACTAATACTTTTTTCATAACAGATCTATTTTTATTCGCCAAGTTTGGCTAATGCTTTTTCTTCTTTTTCGGTCATTTGGATTTTCGTCTCGGGCGTCTTATCTCCTTGCCCGGTGAGGTGAAGGACTCCGTGGATCAAGATACGATGGAGTTCGTGCTCAAAGGTCGTGTTCACCATCTCTGCGTTGGAACGGACGGTATCGAGGGAGATGAAGATATCACCGTTGAGGGTAGAGGCTGTGGAGTAGTCAAAGGTGATGACGTCGGTGTAGTAATCGTGGCCGAGGAACTCGCGATTCACGGCTAACTCTCGCTCGTCGGAACAGAAGATATAATTGATATTGCCCACACTAAAGCCATAATCTGCCGCTACGGCACGAATCCAACGCGTCACACGGCGCTCATCCAGCGCCGGCATCTCTATACTATCCGCAATGTATTTAACCATGATAATAACCTACTAATAACCTACTAATAACCTACTAATCACCTACTAATCACCTACTAATATCCTACTACTCATCCGAAGAAGATAGGCGCAATGGCGAAGGCTGCTATGGTGCCGGCGAGGTCGGCGAGTAAGCAGCATGCTACCGCGTGTCCTGTATCTTTGATATTTACGCTGCCGAAATAGACGGCGAGAACGTAGAAGGTGGTGTCTGTGGTCCCCTGGAGGATGCAGCAGAGTCGTCCGACGAGGCTGTCTGCACCATAATTGGTCATCGCTTCGAGCATCAGTCCTCGTGCGCCGCTACCGCTAAGCGGTTTCATGAGTGCTGTAGGAACGGCTCCGGCGAGATCCGGGTTGATGCCGCATGCCGCAAAACACCATGCGATCCCTTGTTCGAGCAGTCCCATCGCTCCGGATGCGCGGAACATGCCGACTGCTACGAGGATAGCGATAAGGTAGGGAATGATGCCTATGGCTGTCTGGAATCCGCCTTTGGCGCCGTCGATAAAGGCATCATAGACGTTGATCTTCTTTGCCATGGCTTGTATGACAAACCAGCATATGACGCCGAGTAAGAGGATGGCTGCGATTGCTGCCGAAACGACGGATAAGGTGTTCGGATTCAGTTTGGTTGCTCCCCAAACGAGCAAACCGACGAGTGCGGTCAGGCCGATAAGTGTACTTAAGACGACGGGATCTTTGAGGCGAATTTTCTGCGCGATGCAGACGCAGATGAGTCCGACCAGCGTCGCTACGTAGGTGGCAATCAGGATGGGTAGGAAGACATCTGCGGGGTTGGCGGCGCCGAGTTGGGCGCGATAGGCCATGATGGTCGTCGGGATAAGCGTCAGTCCGGAAGCTCCGAGCACGACGAACATGATCATCGCGTTGGAAGCTTTGGCCTTGTTCGTGTTCAATTCCTGTAACTCACCCATGGCTTTAAGTCCCATCGGTGTAGCGGCGTTGTCGAGACCCAGCATGTTCGCCGCGAAATTCATCAGCATGGAGCCATAGACCGGATGTCCTTTCGGGATCTCCGGGAAGATACGGCTGAAGAAGGGATTGATGGCTTTGCCAAGTGTGTTGACAGCCCCTGCTTTCTCGCCGATTTTCATGATTCCCATCCACAACGCCAGTACACCGGTTAGACCGAGCGAGAGTTCAAAACCCGTTTTGGCGCTATCAAAAGTGGAATTGAGAATCGCAGAGAAGATATCTACGTTTCCGTAACAAATTGCTTGTACCAAGCCCATTAAGACGGCTATCAAAATAAGCGAAATCCAGATATAATTCAAAATCATGCGACAAAAGTACACTTTTTTTTGCATATGTGCAAATTTTTTAGTAATTTTGCACGATAAATGGCAAATAGTAGTAGTTTCCATAGGGTTTTGGCGTTTCTGAAGCACTTCTTTACGTCTTGGAATACGACCGGTGAAGGGATTCATTCGCCGTACTTGTTTGAGTTGGTGCGGTTTGTTCTGAGGGATGAGAATGCCTATTACTGTTTCGCGGATATCGAGCGCAGAAGAGAGATGCTTTTGGCTTGTGAGGATACCCTCGATGTTGTCGATTATGGCTCGCAGGGTGCGCCGGAAGGGAAGCATATGCAACGCCGAGTGTGTGATATGGCGAAGACGCACCTGGAGAGTAAGCAGGTGGGACAGGCATTGTTCCGGCTGGTGAACTGGATCGGCGAACACGAGAAACGTCCGTTGGATATATTGGAGTTGGGTTCGTCGTTGGGCGTAACAACGGCTTATTTGGCTGCTGCAGACAGCAGGAACCGCGTGATGACGATGGAAGGAAGCGGGGAAGTGTTGCGTGTGGCGCAAGGCGTATGGCGAGCGTTGCGGTTGGAGAATATTGAATGGGTAGAAGGGAACATAGATGACACCTTATATAAGCGCGCGCGTGAACGTATCGATGTGGCGTATGTGGATGCGAATCATACCTATGAGGCGACGATGCGGTACGTGGATTTTCTGTTGCCGAGAATGCCGGAAAAAGGTGTTCTGGTGTTGGATGATATCCATTACTCGGAGGAAATGGAGCGTGCTTGGGACGAACTGAAATGTGATGCACGGGTGACGACCAGCATGGATCTGTATCATGTGGGACTGCTGTTTGTGGATCCTCATTATTTGAAACGACATTATAAAATACGATTATGATTTATACGAAGACAGGCGACAAAGGCGAGACCTCGTTGGCTAACGGTCAGCGCGTGGCGAAAACGGATGTGCGTATTGAAGCGTACGGTACGGTTGATGAGCTGAACAGTTGGATAGGACTGCTGCGTGTGGCGGCGAGCGACGTACAGGCAGAGTTGGAATGGATTCAGAACAAGCTCTTTAACTTGGGCGCGGAGTTGAGTGAAGCTCCGGGAGAATGGATCGTAGAGGCGGATGTGAAGCAGCTGGAAGCGTGGATAGATGCGATGCAGGCGGTCGTCCCGAAGCAGCATGCGTTTCTGTTACCGGCCGGAAGCGAAGGTGTGAGTCGTAGCCATGTATGCCGCACTATCTGCCGCCGCGCAGAGCGTAGAATGATCGAGGCAAAAGCGAGTGCTGTGTCGTTACAATTCGTGAATAGGCTGAGTGATTATTTGTTTGTTTTGGCGCGATTCATTGCTTATAGGGCGGGAGAAGATGAAATTGTGTGGAAAAAATAACAAAAATGTGTAAAATTTGACGAAAATGTCATCGAAGTGCCAAAAAATGACGAAAATTGTAAAATAATGACAGAATTATTTGCACAAATCGGAGATTTTTACTACTTTTGCACGCTTTTTTGATTTTACACGCATAATAACACGTATGTATTGGACATTAGAATTGGCATCGAGATTAGATGACGCGCCGTGGCCGGCGACGAAAGATGAGTTGTTGGACTATGCCAACAGAGAGGGGTTGCCTCTTGAGGTAATTGAGAACTTGCAGGAATTGGAAGGAGATGACGAGGAACAGTACGAGAGCATATTGGATATCTGGCCTGATTTCCCGACCAATGATGATGATTTCCTTTATAACGAGGAGGAGTATTGATAGATTTGTGAAACGAATTGTTGTTGTCCTGTTTGGTCTTTTGACCGTTGTAACTGCGAGTGCGCAGTTTGACCCGCAAATGGGGCAATATATGTACTTGCCGACAGCATATAATCCGGCGGCTGTAGGAGAAGGGGGATTGATGAAGGTAGCGGGAATGCACCGCATGCAGTATGTGGACATTAAGAACGCACCGATGAGTACCTGGTTTAGTTTTAGTTCTCCTTTTGTAATAGGCAAGACGAGTCATGGTGCGGGAATACGATTTTTGAATGATCGATTTGGATTGTTTACGACGCAATCGTTGTATGCTCAGTATGCATATCGCCAGAAGTTAGGAAAAGGGTATTTGTGTGTGGGTGTTGATTTGGGTTTTGTGAATGTGGGGTTTAAAGGCGATTCGGTGAATTTGAGTCAGATGGGCGATGAGTATCACGAGGCGAATGACGATGCGATACCGACGGGAAGCAAATCGGGAATGAAGTTCGATATGGGCTTGGGAGTGTATTACAGTACGCCGGTTTGGTGGGTCGGAGCGAGTTACAGTCATTTGACGCGACCGGGAGTTGACTGGAGTGACGGAACAAGCGGTGTAGAGCAGATAGTGACTTTGGTGGGAACGATGTATGTGACGGGCGGATATCATTTTCGATTGAAGAACTACCGAGAATGGGTGTTGACGCCGAGTGCGATGGTGATGAGTGATTTTAAGAGTTGGGACGTAAACTTGACATTGATGTGCGATTACAAAGACCGGTACCGGTGGGGACTCGGATATCGTATATTAGGAAGTGTGAATATATTGTTAGGCATCGATATAATCTCCGGCTTGCAGTTGGGTTACAGTTGTGAACTGCCGACGAACAAGTTACTTTTGGAGAGTTATGGAAGCCACGAGATATACCTGGCGTACGGATTTGATATCCTGAAGCCGAAGAGAACGAATAAATATAAATCAATTAGATACTTGTAAGTATGAAAATCAGTAAGATTTTGCCATTGATCGCGTTAGCGTTTGTAGTGGCTAGTTGCAACAAACCGGCTGGAGAGCTCGTGGGAGCGTACAAGTCGACCAACTTTAAGGAGGCAAATCCTTATGGTATGTTGTTTATCAAGAAAGGTAGTTTTATGATGGGTGCGAACACGCAATCCGCTGTATTTGAGCAGCCGGATAACGTGATTATGGTTACCGTGGATGCGTTCTGGATGGACGAGACGGAGATCACCAATAACGAGTACCATCAATTCGTAAACTGGGTACGTGACTCGATCGCGCTGACGAACTTGATCGCAGCGGGTATGACGGATTATGCTATCCAGCCGAAGGATGAGGACTTCGATGAGGAGAATTTCCGCATCAACTGGAGTAAGAAGATTCCTTGGAAGAGCAAAGAGGAGGATGTCGTCGACGCTTTGTCTTCGATGTACTACTCGGATGGTCGTTTCAATACGAACAACCTGCACTACCGTTACAACTGGGTGAACATGGACGAGGCCCTGCCGCAACGTAATAAATTCGACGTGGCAACGAGTACTTATCCTCCCGGAGCTACGGCACGTGTAGATACGTTCTGGGTAAATGCGAACAACGAGATCAAGGACTCGACGATTGTCCGTCCGTTGCGTGAGCCGAAAGACCTGTTGACCGAGAAGATCATCAGTATCTATCCGGATACGCTGGTATGGGCGCGTGACTTCCAGTTCTCGTACAACGATCCGTTGCTGCACATGTACTTCAAGCACCCGGGATATGCAGAGTATCCGGTGGTTGGTGTTACGTGGGAGCAGGCGCATGCGTTCTGTAACTGGCGTACGAAACTGTTCAATATGAACTCGTCGATTGAGGTGAACGAGTACCGTCTGCCGACGGAGGCTCAATGGGAGTACGCTGCTCGTGGCGGTCGTAAGATGGCGATGTATCCTTGGGGTAGTAACTATGCTCGTGACGGCAAGGGTTGTTTCTTTGCTAACTTCAAGCCGTACCGTGGTGCATACAACGATGATACGGGAACGACGACGATGAAAGTGGCTCAGTTCCGTCCGAATGATTTCGGTTTGTTCGATATGGCAGGTAACGTATCGGAGTGGACGAACTCTGCATATCAGCCGGCAGCTAACACGCATATTCATGACTTGAATCCGGACTACAGTTATATGGCTCGTAAGGCCGATCCGGACATCTTGAAGCGCAAAGTTGTCAAGGGTGGTAGCTGGAAGGATATCAGTTACTTCATGCAGTGCGGCGTACGTACTTACGAGTATCAATACGAGAGCCGTCCGTACATCGGCTTCCGTTGCGTCCGCGCGTACATAGGCGAATAAACCTTATAATATAAAGTATATAAATTTTAAAACAAGCAATAGAATTATGGCTACAGAAAAAGCAAACCAAGGTTTTGGTGCAAGATTCTTCCATTGGTATGAGTCCTATGATGGAAAGAACGTCGTAAACATTATTTATTCGGCAGGTGCATCGGTCGTTATTATCGGTGCGTTGTTTAAGATTTTGCACTGGCCTGGTGCAAGTCAGGTGCTTATGATCGGTATGTTTACCGAGGCATTCCTGTTCTTGATCGGTACGTTGGAGCATCCGCATCCGGAGTTCCACTGGGAGAACGTTTTCCCGCAATTGTTGGAGTATGGAACGAAGCCTGAGTTGTTGGAAGAGAAATCCAAACAACCGCGTCCTACGTTGTTGGGCGCAGGCGTAGCCGGAGCACCGGCTGTTGCCGCCAGCGGCGTTGCGGCTCCGAGCGCAGCAGAACCGTCTGCAAAGGCTCCGGGCTTGAAGGATGAGGATTTCAAAGCATTGAAAGAAGGTATTGGTGAGTTGGCTAAGACCGCTACGCAGTTTGCAGAGTTGGGTAAGGTGGCTCAGAGTGGTGTTAAGTTGAACGAGAAACTGGCTGCTGCAGAGGCTGCAACGACTGAATATGCATCTAAGTTGGCTAACGTAGGTATCGCTACCGATAACTTGTCGCAGGCTACCCAAGGTTTGTCCGGCGCATATGCTCAGATTGGTGCTGACATGAAGAGTGTAGCAGAAGAGACGAAGGCTTATAAGGCAGGTGTTGAGCAGGTTGGCAAGAACATTGCTTCGTTGAACTCCGTTTATGAGTTGCAGTTGCAATCGGTTAAAGCTCAGACAGAGGCTCAGAAGAGCGCAGCAGCCGCTGCAAAAGAGGCAGCAGATGCTCAGGTGGCTTTCGCTAACGGTGCAAAACAACTGCAGAAGCAAGTAGCTGATCTGAATAGCATCTACGGTAGCATGTTGAATGCATTGGCATGATGCATAACGAATTGTAAAACAGTTAATTAGAACAAAACTAAAACACTTCAGCAATGGGTGGAGCAAAAAACTGTCCGGAAACCCCGAGACAAAAGATGATAGGTATGATGTACTTGGTGCTCACCGCCATGTTGGCGTTGAACGTAAGTACGGATATCCTCAACGGTTTTACGTTGGTGGATAACAGTCTGCACTCCTCTATCGCTGCATCGGATACACGTAACGCGAAACTCTATAACGATTTCAAGGCTGCTAACGCAGACAACCCGGAGAAGACGCAAGAGTGGTTCGATAAGGCATTGGAAGTCCAGAAGCGTGCAGATTCGCTCTTCAATTACATTCAGGATTTCAAGGAGCACATCGCTATTTTGGCTGACGGTCAGAAGACGGTAGATGAATGGAAAGCTCAAGGTATTGATCCGACGATGCATATTGAAGGAAACTCGAACCTGGATGTAACCGGTCAATATGCGATTGTACAAGGTAACGGTCTGAAACTGAAAGAGATCGTAGCGTACTATCGTGACTATGCAGCCGGTTTGGCAGAGCAAGACGCTGAGTTGCGTAACTCGATTCAGCAGAACCTGGCTACCGAGCGCGGTTACAATGCGCATGAGAAAGACTCGTGCGACTGGGAAATCGCTATTTTCGATGGTATGCCTGTAGGTGCTTCGATCACTATTTTGACGAAGATGCAGAACGATGTTCGTTCGACGGAGAGTCAGTTGATTCAGTATTTGATGGATCGTACGGACGCAGGTGACCTGCGCGTGAATAAACTGAACGCGTACGTGATCCCGAACTCGAACTATGTGATTCGTGGCGGTAAGTATACGGCACAGATTATCTTGGCAGCAGTGGACTCGACGCAACGTCCGGAGTACTATGTAGAAGGTCAGCGTTTGAACGATCAGGGTATCTATGAAGTAGCTGCTTCTGGTACCGGTTTGAAGAAATATTCCGGTTGGATTTCCTTCCAGAACCCTTCTTCCGGCGAGATGGAGCAACTGCCGTTCTCGAGCGAGTATAGCGTCGGTGAGCCGGCTGTAACGATCTCGAATACCGACCTGAACATTATGTATCGCGGATATGACAATAAGTTCTCTATCTCGGTACCGGGTGTAGCTAATGACAAGGTAAAAGTGAGTGTCAGTGGTGCAGCTGTTCGTCAGCAAGGTGGTCTGTGGATCATCAAGCCGGGTGACGGATCGAAGAGTGTATCGATCTCTGTATCGGCTGAGTTAGACGGTCGTATGCAACCGATGGGAAGCAGGGAGTACCGTGTGAAGGCACTGCCGAAACCGGGTGCTTACTTCAAATCGGGTGAGAACGAGTACAACGGTGATAAATCCATTCCTCGTGGTGCGTTGTTGAACGCTGCTGCTACCGTGATCGCATCGTATGGCCCGGATGGCCTGTTGGATCTTCCGTTCCAGATCACCGGTTTCCGTGCGAACATCAATGGTGTATATCTGGAGTCCAAAGGCAGCAAGTTCACTAAGGAACAGTTAGACCGTATGGCTAAGTTGAAACCGGGTAACTCGGTCATCATTACGGATATACGTGCCAAAGGTCCGGATGGTAAGGAGATTCGTCTGTCGCCGATTCCTTTAACTCTGAATTAATAGATAAGAATATGATAAAGAAAATTAGTATTATCGCATGCTTGATGATGGGCGTTATCACCGCTCAAGCACAGCATAAGGTTATCTCGTTCTTCGACGAGATGGGTAGCGCTCGTATTCAGACGGAGGAGTTCTCTCAAGCCCACGACACAATCGTGATGGTAGATCACCGTATAGACGATGTTATCTGGGCACGCTATGTTTATCGTATCATCGATATGCGTTACAAGCAGAACTACCAGCTCTATTTCCCGACAAAATCGGATGATGCGGACTATCGTAACCTGTTCAAGGTGATTACGGATGCTGTGGTGGACGGTATGCCTATCTATGAGAAGAACATGGAGACGATTAAGCCGGACTTCAAACAGGAGCCTATTCCGCGTATGTCCATTCCGATGATGTTCATGGCAGATGATCCTCTGGAGGACTATTCAGACGATCCGACTCACTACAATATCACCGAGTCAGACGCTATGTTGGTTCACTATGATAGTATTGCTGATGAGTTGTCCTTCCACTTCTATCCGTTTGAGAAGATTGTTCGCAATCAGCTGAAATATCTGATTCAGGAGGTGGTATTCTTCGACAAGCACACGTCTCGTCTGCATACGAAGATTATGGGTATC
>JAEEGK010030539.1_pt1 | contig 10672 bp, 7 predicted proteins | sample 8958771 | NCBI WGS metagenome assembly JAEEGK01 (sample SAMN16246547, study PRJNA631951) | gut metagenome | biome: gut microbiome; feature: rumen; material: SC-attached | host: Bos | place: Iran: Karaj | collected 2018-10 | reverse complement strand
GTCATGCTCGCGAAATCAGTGAACATCTCTGTCAAGCAGGTCTTTCGTCAACTTTCTATCATGCAGGACTGGATCATGCCGACAAAGACCGTCGCCAGCGTGAATGGCAACACGATCGCGTACGTATCATGGTAGCTACCAACGCCTTTGGTATGGGTATCGACAAGGCCGACGTCCGATTGGTGGTTCACTATGATTGCCCCGACTCCATAGAAGCCTACTTTCAGGAGGCTGGACGTGCGGGCCGCGACGGACAACCAGCCCAAGCCATCCTGCTTTATAACAATAGTGACAATGTCAAATTGCAAAAACGCATCAACGACACTTATCCTCCCAAGGATGACATCCGTCAGATTTACGAGCATCTGGCCTACTACTACCAGATAGCTACCGGCGACGGCTATGGTGTAGCTCATGAGTTCAATATTGAGGAATTCTGCCTGCGTTTCCGCCACTTCCCAGTTCAGGTCAATTCTGCCCTACAGATATTAGAGCGTTCTGGTTATATAGAGTATGACGAAGAGGCTGATAATGAGGCACGTGTCAAATTCCTGATAGGTCGCGAAGAACTATATCGTTTAGATCAGTTGTCACCTGATGAGGACAAGATTATTGTCAGCCTTCTACGCAATTATGGTGGACTGTTTGCCGACTATGGCTATATAGACGAGAGTATTGTGGCCCAACAGGCTGGCATTCCTCAGCCCCAGTGCTACGACATTCTGAAGTCACTGTCACAACGCAACCTCATCAGTTTCATTCCACGCAAACAGGTACCTTACATCCGCTACTCCCAGCGTCGCGAAGATGCTGAACACATCGTGCTACCTACCAGTATTTATGAAGATCGTAAGGAGCAGTATGCACAGCGTATTCAGGCCATGAAAGCCTACGCCCGAAACACTGATCGTTGCCGAAGTCGCATGTTACTCGAATACTTTGGCGAAAAGTCTGCGAAAGATTGTGGTCAGTGTGATGTCTGCCTCGATGCCCAGGGTAAGACCGTTACAAAGGAAGGACAACGCACGTGCAAACAGGAAATCTTGGCACTACTGGCCGACCACCAGCGCCATCATATAACAGAAATCCTCCGACTGGCACTACCGACGGAGGAGATAAATGTTGCTCTTGAAAGCCTTGTTTCCGAAGAACACATCAAGCTGACGGACGGCTATCTTCAGCTTGCCTGACAGCTTCAAGCAGATTCTGATGAATGACACCGTTCGTAGCGACCACACTGTCGCCTTCCATGAAATAGTCTTCGCCTTCATAATCTGTCACACATCCACCAGCCTCCATAACTATCAGCGAACCAGCCATATAGTCCCATTGACCAATGTAACGCTCAGCATAGGCATCCAATCGTCCAGCAGCCACATAACACAACGCAATAGCTGCTGAACCCATCATGCGGATGCTGCCCACGTTGCCATAGAAATGATCTATCAGGCGCTTGATGACAGGCTTATAGTCATCACTATTATATGGCAGTTGCAAACAGAGCAACGCATCGTTAATCCCGCTCGTACCCACCTTCAGGCTTTTCACATTTCTCATTTCTCCTTTTTCGTTTCTTATTTCGCAGTAAGCCCCGCCGCCTTTCCACGCATAGAAACATTCGTCGCTGACTATCTCATAGACTACACCAATCACGATTTCACGACCCTGACAAAGAGCAATGCTGACAGCATACGGCGCAAAGCCATGAATGAAGTTCGTGGTGCCGTCCAGAGGATCAACCACCCATGTGAAGTCTGAAGGCTGATGATTGACGGATGATGTTTCCTCCATCTTACTTACGTCATCCATCTTCGTTGTGCCTTCTTCCGTGATAAAGCCTGCCTCAGGCAATATTTCGCGCAGGGATTTTACAATCAGTTGTTCCGAGCCCTTGTCTACATACGACACATAGTCATGGGCATGCTTGCGTTCCACCTTGTCTAACGAAAAACTCGCGCGTTCTTTTTTTATATAAGAACCCGCCTCGCGAGCCACTTGACACACAAGGCGGGTTATCTTTTCAAGATTCTCCATTAAAAATATTAATGTTAAATACTTCTGAGCGAAGCGAATTTAATCTTTAATGTTTACTCTTTTAGTCTTCCTGATACTCAGGACGTAGCTTGCGAACGGTCTCACCAGCACGCCACATCTCCTGGTTGCGCATAGCTTCCAGTTCCTTCTCCAAACCAGCACGATAGTCGGGTTTAGAGTTGGCATCGATGGTAATCTGTGCCTCGTTACCAGTCTTTACTGAGTAGTACAGCCACTCCATGACGGGCTTGATGGCATCGTGGAAACGGGGAGCCCAGTCCAATGCACCACGCTGAGCAGTGGTCGAACAGTTGGCATACATCCAGTCCATACCCTTAGCGCCGAACAACGGGCCAAGGCTCTGGGTGAGCTCCTCAACAGTCTCGTTGAAAGCCTCAGAAGGTGTGTGACCATTCTCGCGCAACACTTCATACTGCGCCAACAGCAAGCCCTGGATAGCACCCATCAAGCTTCCGCGCTCACCTGTCAGGTCAGAAGTAGCCTCACGCTGGAAGGTGGTCTCAAACAGATAACCTGCACCGATACCGATACCGAAAGCCAATGTCTTCTCTTTAGCCTTACCCGTAGCATCCTGATAGACGGCGTATGAGCAGTTCAGACCGCGACCCTCGCAGAACATGGTACGAAGGCTGGTACCAGACCCCTTGGGAGCTACCATGATGACATCCACATCCTTGGGAGGAACCACACCCGTGCGGTCGCTCCAGTTGATAGCAAAGCCGTGACTGTAGTACAGCGTCTTACCGGGCTTCAAATATTGCTTGATAGTGGGCCACTGCTGCATCTGACCAGCATCAGAGAGCAACATGCAGAGGATAGTACCCTTCTCGGCTGCCTCTTCGATAGAGAACAATGTCTTGCCAGGAACCCATCCGTCAGCCACAGCCTTGTCAAAAGTCTTACCCTGACGCTGGCCAACAATTACGTTGAAACCATTGTCGCGCAGGTTACAAGCCTGTCCAGGACCCTGAACACCATAACCAATCACCGCGATTACCTCGTCCTTTAATACTTCACGTGCTTTCTCAAGTGAGAACTCTTTGCTGGTGACTACAGTCTCGATAACGCCACCAAAATTCATTTCTGCCATAATGCAAATTTGTTTTTAAATTGTTATACATATCCCTTGCGTACCATGCCCGCCCTACCCGAGAGCAGTCGTCTTATCAGTCCGCCCAGCGCTTACTCGAAACACCGACAAGGGGGTAACTCATAAAATCGCTTGCAAAATTAATAAAAAAATATGAGCCAACAAAATTGTTAGCCCGCTTTTTTTATCGAAATTACATTATTTTCATCTAAGGCAATGTGGCCGCAATTTCGCTTATAAATTCTTTGAGCGATAAGTGCCACTTCTTGCACAATAAGCCCTGCTTAATTTCTAATAAGAGCCACTTATTTTTCATTAAGAGCTGGTTATTGACTAAAACATTTTATTAATAAACAAATCCTAACTTTTTATGGAAAAAGTGATGTATAAAACAAATAGGGAATTTAAAGCTGATTGATTCGCGGATTATGACCGATAAAACAAGTGGAAAATTCCCAAAATTTTGGAGTTACTTTATCCTTATTTCAAAATTATTTTGTAATTTTGCGACAAAATATGTGTTGACAATGAAGAATTTTTTAATTTCAGCTGTTCTGATGATGAGTGCCCTGTCGGTGATGGGTGCTCCAAAAGGCAATAAAACCGTGAAATTGAAGATAATAGAGACCAGTGATGTGCATGGCTATTTCTTCCCATGGGACTTCATGGAGGGCAAACCTATTGATGGTTCGCTGGCTCGCGCTAATACTTATATTAATAAAGAACGTAAGAAGTACGGACAGAACCTGCTGTTGATAGACAATGGCGACATAGTGCAAGGTCAGCCCTGCGTGTACTGGTCGAATTTCGTGGCAACGGACAGAATGAACTTGGCAGCCAGCGTCGTCAACTACATGAAATATGATGTCGAGACCATTGGTAACCATGATATAGAACCGGGCCATAAAGTATACGACAAATGGATGAACGAGGTACGTTGTCCGCTACTTGGTACGAATATTGTGAAAGAAGGCAGTAAAACCAGCAAGGCAGTTCCATCGAACATCTATGGCAACTTGAAGCCCTACTCTGTCCATGTGAAAGACGGTGTGAAGATATGCATCATAGGCATGTTGACGCCTGCCATTCCCAGTTGGTTGAACCAACAGATATGGAAAGGCATGGAGTTCGAAGATATGGTGTTCAGTGCCCGCAAATGGGTAAAATACATCAAGGAACACGAGAAGCCCGATCTTTTGATAGGTCTATTCCACTCAGGACTGAATGGCGGCATCAAGACAGACGAGTACGACGAAGATGCTACCGAGGCTGTTGCTAAGCAAGTACCCGGCTTCGACATCATCTTCTTTGGACACGACCATCAAGTGCATAACGAATGGATAACCAACTGTGCCAATGAACAGGTGCTGTGCCTGGACCCCAGCTGCTTTGTGAAGAACGTTGCCGAGGCTAACATCACGCTGACTTTCAAGAAAGGCAAACTGGTGAAGAAGGACATCAAGGGGAGCATTGTCAGTGTGAAAAACGAAGAGGTTGACCAACAGATGATGCAGTACTTCAGCAAGGAGATACAGCAGGTGAAAGACTTTGTGGGCCAGCGCGTTGGCGAATTTAAGACCCCCATCTATACACGTGAGAGTTTCTTTGGCAACTCTGCTTTTACTGACCTGATTCACTCGTTGCAGTTACAGATTTCAAAGGCAGAAATCTCGTTTGCCGCCCCTTTGGCCTTCAACACCACCATCAAGGCCGGCGAAGTGACGATGGCCGATATGTTCAAGCTCTACCGTTTTGAGAACCTGATGTTCGTGCTGCGCATGTCGGGTGCTGAGATTCTTCGTCATCTGGAAATGAGCTACGACCTGTGGACCAATACGATGACGTCGCCCGACGATCATGCCCTGCTGCTGAACGACGCCTCGACGAACGACCAGCAACGCACGGGATTCAAGAACTATACCTTCAATTTCGACTCGGCATCAGGCATCGACTACGAAGTTGACCTGACCAAGCCTGACGGACAAAAAGTGCGCATACTGCGCATGTCGAATGGTGACCCCTTCGACGAGAACAAGTGGTACAAGGTGGTGATGAGCAGCTACAGAGCCAATGGCGGTGGCGAGCTGCTGACGATAGGGGCTGGCATTCCGAAAGATTCGCTGGAGAGTCGTGTGCTATATCATACAGACTTAGACCTGCGCCACTATTTGACTGAGGAAATACGGCGTCAGGGCAGTATTGACCCTCAGCCAGCCAATAATTGGCGTTTCGTACCTGAGGCATGGGTAAAACCAGCATTAGAACGTGACAGAATCAAACTATATGGAAAATAAAGAAGTGAAAAAATATTATTTCGTTTTTTGTAAGGAAGACCTGCTATTGGAAAAATTGCCAGACGGCACATATACCATTCCACTGCAGGAAGAAGCGCCCACGGAGCTAAAGCCATGGACCAACGTTATGAACGTTACGCCATTAGATGGCGTGGAAGTGAAAACTTATCGAATCAATTCCCCCGTTACCGACATACCACACTACGAGATGTGCGGACTGCGCCAGAGTTTCTTCAAACTGACTAAGCCCCTCTATCTGAAAGCTGGCAAGTGTCAGGAACTACTTTACTGGGATCAAAATTCACGCTTTTGCGGTGTGTGTGGTGCCCCTATGCGGATGGATACCGATATATCAAAAAAGTGTACAGAATGTGGTAAGGAGATATGGCCGCAGTTGGCTACTGCCGTTATTGTATTGATACATCGTGGTGACGAGGTGTTACTGGTCAGGGCCAAGAACTTCAAACGCGACTATTACGGACTGGTGGCAGGTTTTGTAGAAACAGGCGAAACGCTAGAAGAAGCCGTTGCACGCGAGGCATTGGAAGAGACTGGTGTTACCATCACAAACATCCGTTACTTCGGTTCGCAGCCATGGCCCTACCCTTGCGGCCTGATGGTGGGCTTTAATGCCGAATACGTATCAGGTGAAATTCATTTACAGCAAAGCGAGATAGCCAAAGGCGGTTGGTTTCGCAAGGACAACCTGCCTGAAATCCCTGAAAAACTAAGTATAGCCCGCATGTTGCTTGACGCATGGACGGGAAATGAGGGATGAAGTAAGATAGATGATGTGAGAAGGTTAAAATGGTAAGAGAGTGACAGGGTGAGAAGGTGAGAAAGAAGGCCAACATAGCAACGATAGCTGACATCATTGTGATTATAGCAGTGACGTTGCTTAATCCTATGCTGTTTCCTCAGATGCCACCACCATCCATTCCTGACAAGGTGGTAAAACATTATAAGGTACAGCTGACAGCGGATTCCATACAAAACGCCATTGCACTGACGGAGAAGGAGATTGACGAGATGAACTATTACCTGCGTCTGCACAACGTGATGGATGACGGTTATAACCTTGTGGCAGAATACAATACCACCCTGCAACAGCGTCTTCAACTGCTGAAAAAACAACAAGCAGGCAATGTCTCTAAAACCATTCGGAGGGAATACATTGCTGCGAAGAACAGACCAATGACAGCTGTTAAGACACTGCATGGTTATTGGAAAGCTGGCCGCTACTATATTGGCCCTCTGAATGGTGAAGGTATTACGCGTGATGATAATGGGCGTATCATTTGTGCCCTATGGGATGCCGACACCATTGTCAAGGCCCGTCGCATCGATTCGCTGGGTGTCTATTACGGTCAGATGAACAGTTTCATGGAGGCATACGGTGAAGGCACGTTCGACAGCAAGGATGGCTCGCACTATGAAGGTCTATGGCAGGCAGGCAAGCGTCATGGTTTCGGCTTCGAGTCATCGCCCAACCATCAGGTACGTGTAGGACATTGGAAGAAAGACAAATTCCTGGGTGAGAAACTGCGCTATACGACAGAACGCATCTATGGCATTGACATCTCACGCCATCAGCACGACATAGGCAAGAAGCACTATGGCATCAACTGGCACCAGTTGCGCATTACGTCGCTTGGCCGCAAGCATAATACGGAGGGACTTACCTACCCTGTCTCGTTCGTTTATATCAAGTCGACAGAAGGTATTACCATTCGTAACCGCTACTTCTTAAAGGACTATATGGACGCTCATAAACAGGGTATTCACGTAGGTGCCTATCATTTCTTCAGTCTGAAGACATCGGCCATCGATCAGGCTAACTATTTCGTAAACCATACGCTGATTAGGGAGAGCGATTTTCCACCTGTACTCGACGTAGAGCCTTCAGATGCACAAATCGAGCAGATTGGCGGTGGCGAAGTATTGTTAAAGCGCGTACGCCAATGGCTGGAGCTGGTAGAACGCCGTACGGGCAAACGTCCCATCCTGTACATCAACCAGATGTTTATCAACAAATATATGGTCAATGCTGACGACATCAAGCAGCGCTACAATGTCTGGATAGCCCGCTATGGCGAATATAAGCCCGATGTCAAACTGGTGTACTGGCAACTGACACCAGAGGGACGCGTGGACGGTATTACAGGACCTGTGGACATCAATGTGTTCAATGGCTTCCAGGGACAGTTTGAAGAATTCTGCCGTACAGGATTTCACAAGTAGAAATCGCCAGTCAGCAACGTGTATTGTTCGTCGCCTATTACCAACTCTGTCTGTTCACACGGACAGGGTTGTTTCTTATAAGCCAGCAGATAGCGGCGCACAGGCTTTGTCGGCGTAGTCTTGACAGCACAAACACGACTGGGAAAAAAGCCTTGAAAAATAGCTTCATCGTCCATACGGCGACGATAGTCAAAGGGAACGATGACACTTAGTTCGCCATCATCGTTGAGCAAACGACTTGCTGTCGCCATCAGGTCTGCATAGCTCAATGTTTCAGTATGGCGTGCCACATTGCGCTGATGGTCGGGAGCCTGAAGTGAGTCGATAAAAAACGGCGGATTGCTGACTATAGCATCAAAACAGTCGGCAAATGATTCGTCCATATCCTGCAATTTTGTCTGTTCTAAGCGTATGCAAGTGGAAAATGGCGACGCCAAGACATTAGCAGTGGCCTGACGGACAGCACCTTCGTCGATATCAATGCCCAAAACATGAGCATTAGGATAGCGCTGGGCCATCATCAAAGCGATGATGCCAGTACCTGTACCAACGTCAAGAATCCTTGCACCGCCACAGGCCCAAGCACCCAAAAGGACACCGTCAGTACCCACTTTCATGGCACATTCGTCCTGCTCAATCGTGAACTGTTTGAAGCGAAACATCGTCATTTAGGGTGCAAAGATATTAAAATATCTTATCATTCGTGCATTATTTCAATAAAAAGTTGTATCTTTGCACCTCAATTTGAAAGAAAAGATATGAAAGATAATATAGCAATGTACATGGATAACAAAAACAGGTCGTTCTCGATGATTGCCGATGTAGAGGGCGAATATAGCGACCTGACAAATATGAAACTACCCGATGAACTGCCTATTCTGGCTGTGAGGAATCTGGTATTGTTTCCTGGTGTAGTATCTCCTATTCTGATTGGTCGCGAGACAAGCATGACGCTGATTCGGAAAGCTGAGAAGACAGGGATGATAATTGGTGTGGTCAGTCAGCGCGATGCAGATGTAGAATCGCCTATTCGTGGTGACTTATTCGATATGGGTGTATCAGCCAAAGTATTGAAAACGCTGACTTTGCCAAATGGTAATATTACAGCCATTGTGCAAGGTATGTCACGTTTCCGCCTGTTAGACCTGACGAAATACAAGCCCTACTTGATGGCTCACGTAATGGATGCCCCTGAGGACGAGCCTGACAAGCGCGACGTAGAGTTTAAGACTGCTATTGAAGACTTGCGTCAGCAGACATCGGAATATATCCAGATGAGCGACGACATACCTGAAGAGGCCTCATTTGCCATCAAAAATGTGACCAACAACATCATGGCGCTGAACTTTATCTGTTCAAACATGCCGTTCAGCACTAAGGAGAAGATGGCCCTGCTAAGTTTCGACTCGCTGAAGGAACGTCTGTTCAATGTGTTGCGTATCATCAATCGCGAAATCAATCTGCAGACTTTGAAACTCGATATCCGCAACAAGACGCGTGACGATATTGACGAACAGCAGCGTAACTATTTCCTGCAACAGCAGATTAAGAATCTGCAGGCCGAGATGGGTAACGAGAGTACTCCCGAGAAGAAGGACCTGCTGGAGAAGGCTCGCAAGAAGAAATGGCCAGAGGATATCGAGAAATACTTCTATAAGGAAGTCGAGAAGTTGGATCAGGTGAACCAGAACTCGCCCGACTTCAACGTACAGCTTACATACCTGCAGACACTGGTCAACCTGCCCTGGAACGAGTACACCAAGGACGATATGGACTTGAAGCGTGCACAGAAGATTCTGGATCGCGACCACTATGGTATGGAGAAGGTGAAAGAGCGCATTCTGGAATATATCGCCGTGCTCTCTCTGCGTGGTGACCTGAAGTCGCCCATCCTCTGCCTCTATGGTCCTCCGGGAGTGGGAAAGACCAGTCTGGGCAAGAGCATCGCCTCGGCCATGAAGCGCAAGTATGTGCGCATCTCCCTCGGCGGACTCCACGACGAGTCGGAAATCAGGGGCCATCGCCGCACCTATGTGGGTGCCATGCCCGGCAGAATCATCAAGAGCATACAGAAGGCAGGCTCGTCGAACCCCGTGTTCATCCTCGACGAGATAGACAAGGTGACGCAGCACACCATCAACGGCGACCCGGCATCGGCACTCCTCGAAGTGCTCGACCCCGAGCAGAACAACGCGTTTCATGACAACTACCTCGACATCGACTACGACCTGTCGAAGGTGCTCTTCATCGCCACTGCCAACGACCTGAACACCATACCCCGCCCACTGCTCGACCGCATGGAAATCATCGAGGTGAGCGGATACATCACCGAGGAGAAGATAGAGATAGCCAAGAGGCACCTCATCCCCCGCGAACTCGAAGCCACCGGACTGTCGACCCTCTCAGAGAAGCCTCAGTTCAACAAGTTGGCCATAGAGAAGGTGATTGAGCAATACACCCGTGAGAGCGGCGTGCGCCAACTCGAGAAGCAAATCAACAAGGCGTTCCGCAAGATGGCGTTTATCAAGGCCCGCGACGGAGAACTGCCCTATGTGAAAATCACGCCCGACAAACTCTTCGACCTGCTGGGCAGGCCGCCCTACTACCGCGACATCTACCAAGGCAATGACTACGCCGGTGTGGTGACCGGACTGGCATGGACGAGCGTGGGCGGTGAGATACTTTTTATCGAGACCTCGCTGAGCAAGGGAAAAGGCTCGAAACTCACGCTCACCGGCAACCTGGGCGACGTGATGAAGGAGTCGGCCGTCATCGCCCTGGAGTATGTCAAGGCACATATCGACCACCTGGGCGTAGACTACCGCATCTTCGACCAGTGGAACATCCACATCCACGTGCCCGAGGGAGCCACGCCGAAAGACGGTCCCTCGGCAGGTATCACCATCGCCACCTCCATTGCCTCGGCACTCACGCAGCGCAAGGTGCGCCGCAACACCGCCATGACCGGTGAGATTACGCTCCGTGGCAAGGT
>JAEEGK010030535.1_pt1 | contig 10673 bp, 15 predicted proteins | sample 8958771 | NCBI WGS metagenome assembly JAEEGK01 (sample SAMN16246547, study PRJNA631951) | gut metagenome | biome: gut microbiome; feature: rumen; material: SC-attached | host: Bos | place: Iran: Karaj | collected 2018-10 | reverse complement strand
CGAGATTGCGGTTGAAGAAGACCAGCCTAAAGACGATGACAGTGATGAACTTGTTTTTTCTTATACCGATAATTTTGGAAACGCAATTACCGAAGAGCAATTTGAAACTGCTGAAGATGAATTATATGAAAGCTATGACCAACAAGAGGTTTCTTTTGGAGTAATATATAATGAATACGAAAATGTATTTCAGGAACTACCAGATGATATTATGGCGCAGATTCTAAAGAAATCTTATGAAACTTTTTTGAGGCAAATTAGCTATGATGAGTTTAATGAAGTTGAGGAAAAAATTAGAACATCATAATTGCAATTATATATATCAATTATTGTGGAAAAAAAGTAAAGCTCTTAAGGCTTTGGTATTGTTGATAAGCATTATTATTGTTGTGGCTCCATTGTATTTAATTGATTTTTTTAATGTGATCTATTGATTAGTGATACGGAGGTTGTTTTAGATATGAAAATCCCATTTGAGTTGGTTGGGGGCATTATTATGCTCGACGTGTCTGTAAATGGCAAGGACGGTAAAATGGCGTTTGATACCGGTGCTATGCAGACGTGTCTTAACAAAAACCATTTTGATGATTTTGAGGGTGAGGCGAAAGAGGTTTCCAAGTTTGACGGAGAGGTAAAGTCTGAAACTACTGTGAAAGGCAAATGCGATATAAAGTGCCACGAGTGGAAGCTAGCAGAAACACCTATCATTCTTCTTGACATGAATTATGTTGAGAAGCCACTTAAGGGTGCAAAACCTGATCTTGCGTTCCTTGGAACCCTGGGTATTGATGTCATCAGGAGTCATACGGTACTTCTTGATTATGCAGCTTCACAATTGATATTTGATGAAGCAGGTTTGGAGAATGCTGAAGAATATGAGATGAATGCTGAAGTCTTACCTGTAATTAGTGTCAGTGTTGGAGAGGAAAAGTATAAGTTCGTTCTGGATACTGGTGCAAATACTTGTATGCTGGATGATTCATTTAGGCAGAAAAGCTTTACGGCTTTAAATGAGGCTGCAGGTGTAGTCCAGATTCCGAGTGTTTCTGCACTAGGCGGAGAGTATAGCAATATAATGGCGGTCATCACGAATATGGCTGCAATTAAGGCGAAGGTAGATGTGTCAGGCGTTATCGGATACCAAGTTCTGAAGGATTGTACCAGCTATTTTGATTTTGAGGCTGGAAAGATTTCAATATGCAGAAAATGAAATATGCTGGGATAATAGCCATTTTACTGGCAATAATTGTCCTGATTATAGGGATAATCACTCCAATAAGTATAATTATATGCCTTTTTATCTCAGCTATTACGGGTGGTTTTGGAATCTTTGTCGTACTAAAAAATAGGAATAGTTTGGTATAGCATATGAATTTTGAAGATAAAGATATGAGTGAAATTATTGAAAGTGATTTTGACGAGGCTGACAAGAAGAATTGGCTGGTCTGGGTATTAACCATTCTGTGCATTGCTATTGGTGCTGCTGTGCTTATTAAGTTCATTCCTGCCATTACCTCATCTGATGATGCTGTTACTGTGGATCCTGATGAGGATATTGTTGAACTTCCTGTTTACTATGTAGAAAACATGGATGGCCTCCATCTTGATGATACCGATTTTGACATAGCAAACTACTATTTTAGAAATGAGTATGAGTATAATCACTATTATATTGATGATGATAATGTACTTTGGGGTGTGGGTGATAACAGTGAAGGACAGCTTGGCATCGGGAATCGATCATCTTATGAAAGCACACCGCAGAAAATGGCGGAGAATGTTATCCATGTTGATGGTGCGGCCTTCTTTGTGATTTATCTTACTGAAAACGGTGAATTATACGGCACCGGGGCAAACCAAAACGGATTGATGGGACTTGAGAATCCATATGGAAAAGAATGGATTTACTATGATGATATAGTTGCAGCAACCCCTGTATTGCTTATGTCTGACGTTAAATATGCCAGAGCAAGCCAAAGCGGAATCGTTGCTCTCAAAAATGATGGTTCAGTCTGGTGGTGGGGACAAATTAGGACTACATCTGCGAAACATCCTGACGATACAATTGGTTGCAGCTACTCGGAACCTACAAAGATGCTTGATGATGCAATTTATGTTACCTGTGGAGCTTTCAGCATGGCTGCCATCAAAGAGGATGGTACATTATGGACCTGGGGAAACAACACCTTTGGAAGTTGTGGATATGACAGCAAGAATCAGGATTTTATAGAAGACCCGGTAAAGGTATTGGATGATGCGAAAATGGTTTGGATGGATGAAGTCAGATTTGAAAATGTTAAGCCAGATGCCGACAGTGCAAGTACCGAAGAAAATGATGATTACGACTATACATATGTTACCTTTGTTGAGAAAAAAGACGGATCATTATATGCATGTGGCAAGTATGTGGACGGCGAAGGAAGTAAGATCTGGGATTTCAAATTATACGGAGATATATTAAGAACTCCGGAAGAATATATGGATGATGGACTTCATAAGCCGGTAGAACTTGTGTATTCCGACAGATTTCAGAGGATACAGTTTAAAGAGAAAGAAACTATAAACAATTAAAGAATTCTGCCGATATAAAAGATAGCAATGGAGATGCGTGTCTTTTCAATGGATTGATAATCCTTGAAAGGACACGTTTTTTGTGTTCTATAGGGAGTTATGAAGGAGGCGATTTTCATAATGGGAATAGGTGCAGTGGCGACAGATTACTATTGTAATCAAAGCATTCATTACGGCGTGAATCATGTGTCTGAAGCAGAAACATCATTTGGTGATGAACTGACCGGGAGTGCAACATCTATATCACAGTCTTCAGCAAATGGTAAGCGAATTGGGATTACTACTGTTGGAGATCGCGGCTATATTGCCATGTATGCCGATTCATCCACTGAAGAAGATCCTGTGGTAAAAGTTGGAAAGTATGAAGTTCATGTAAACGATGTTGATCCTAATCATGCAACTAGAATGGAAATGTTTGCGCTTATGTCCTACATGGATGACAAGGGTCTTAGCAATAACCATGGAATCAGTTCTTTTACAAAAATGAAGGCCTATTCAAGCCAGGCAGAATATAATGGCTTTGTCAGTGGTATAGAAGATGATAATTTAGCATGGACAGAGAAGTTTGATTGGATTTCTATCTTAAATAATGCCAAAGAGACTTTTTTAAATATAACAGAAACATATAAACAGGCATTGGAGATAGATAAGATTGTGTTCTCATTAACTCAAAATAGGAGATAGATAATGAATGTTGCATTTAATCCGAGCATTAACTATGGAACTATGTATCGCCCTAACATTAACAAAACTATAAGAAAAATGGAAACGCCTACCAGTCTTCCACAAACTAGCTATTATAAGGACCCTATCCCAAGTGTATTCCACAGTAAGGAAGATTGTGGCGTAGGAGAGACATATCTTAACTGCGCTTTTTCTGGAAGCGAGGGCGATCCTAATAATTTGCCCTGCAATTTTTATAAACCTGCTGATTATAATGAAGATGATCCTGTATATATAGCAAGGGTTTATCCATGGGATGGTTCGGAATCTATAGTAAAAGAGATTCATCTTAAGGACGTGGATTTAACACATGCCAATGAGATTGAGACTTTTGCTTATGGGATATATTTAAAAGACAAAGGCGAGATTGCAAATCTTAATGATATTTTAACCGCTTACGATCATGCACATGATAACGCACTCTCAGACACCAAATCTAACCTCGACAAAGTGGATGTTATAAGTGCTATACGAGAATATATGGAAGCAGGACTTAAGCAGGGGTATTATAATCAGTATGTTGATTATTTGGCACTATTTAATGCTATAGAAAGAAACAGCCATTAACGTATATATACCGAAATACAACAAAAAGGATTTTCAAACTGAAATGGATTTCATGACCAGTGGAGGTTATGAAACATGCTTGCGATAAGTAGTTATAGTTCTTATTCAAGTTGTTACACAGGATATCTCAAATCTGTTAAATCCAGTGCAATTCCCGCGAAAGATGATACTAATATTACTGTTACTGATGAACCGGTATTACATAGATGCGATATGGGCACAGAACAGCATCAGAAGCTGCTTGGTGGTTTTATCTCCAGTCCGTTATTAGACATGGAATCTATCGTTGACATGGGAATTAACGATTGGCAGAACGAGCAGATGATAGGGAGCTACTGGCTTTCAATAGGTGGTAATATACATGGAATAAGTTCATATATAAGTCCGAATTCATCAGCAGAGGAGCCTGTTGTTGGTGTTTACGTGGATCCGTTCGATCAAGAAGATTCCTGCTATGTAGAGTACAGTATAAATGAAATTGATCCTTCAAAAGCATCTGTCCTTGAAATGTATGCGTTACTGTCATACAAAGATCATATTGATGGCAATGCGGCAGGTGTACAGAACATGGCAACATGGAAAATGAATAGCTTCCAAGAGGCTTATGACTATAGAGTAGTGTCTACAAACTATGCAGATATAAAAGAATGTTTGAATACAAAATGTAATTGGATAGATCTAAACGATGCTGCAAAAGATAGTCTGAAAGATATTGACATGTTGGAATCGGAAAAAGCAACTGAACTTCGGTGGCATGAAGTCTTTAATGATTATCTGATCAAGATATATGATCGTATCGAAGAGGAACAAGATGAAAGAATAGAAATGCTTTTTGAAGGCGAGGCTAATACGGCGTGATGTCCTTTTGTGAAACTTTATAGGGATACCCTAAGGGTTCTCTTTCGGGAGAGGGTGTTGGCTCTAAAATGGCTCTAAAAATTTCAAAAACCACCAAAAATGAAGCGAAACATGAGATATGTGCGAATAGAAACCACGTAAAATCAAGGATTTCCAAATAGATATAATTAACGTTAAGCCGTGAGGGTGGACGTACAGTTGGATCAGGTAAGGTTGCTACAATCGTTGAGTAATCTTTTCTGAAGTGGTTCAAACACAGTAAATATAAGGCTTCCGAGATTTTTCTCGGAAGCCTTTTTATATGCAATATTTGAAAACTAAATGTAGTCAATAAGTTTCTGGTACCTTTTTGGTACCTTTTTTTATGCCTTCGGTACCAGAGGCATAAAAGAAATCACTTTACCATCCTTTTATATTTCTAACGTCCTCAGCTCTTTTTGGGTCTTTATGAATCTTCAGCATAGTTTCGATTATATCAACAACGGCCTTTCTTCCTTCATCATCAAGCTGATAGAAAGAAGTGCATATATGGTCCAGATCTGGCATTGCATTTTTGCCATACAGTTTCATAAGAGGATACATCGAGTATAGTAAATATGTCTTTACACGAGATGCATCAAGTATTCCTGTAGGATCCTTAACAGTCATGTATATTTCATCTTCTGTAAGATCACCTGAAAAAGGACTGTATAAGCATATTTCATTTACATCAACGTTAAGTTCATTTGCAATTCTAAGTCCATAATCAAATCTGATATTAGAGTCTTTTTGAATTATAGAATATAATGTCGTGGTCTTTATTCCTGTAGCTTTGGAAAGCTCTTTTACAGTTTTTCCTTGCTTCTGAAGAAGCTCTTTTAAATTCTTGCCATCGCCCATGTTCTTGCCTCCGTATTGTATTAGTAATACATTATGTATTTTATCATATTATTCAAAAGCATAATAGGAAATAATATAAAAGATACGAATATTATACAAAAGCATAATAAAAAATACTTTACATAAGAGTAATGTGATGATATAGTTGAATACATGGAAGCATAATAAATATAATTAGTAAAAAGCATAAAAGGAGGTATTCATGAAAACCAATTACATGATCGGAGTGGAAGAAGTTTCTGAAGAACTAGGTGTATCTAAAGGACATGCCTACAAAGTGATCAGAGAGCTCAATGATGAACTGTCAAGCAAAGGCTTCATTGTTGTGGCAGGAAAAGTTCCCAGAGCTTATTGGGAGACGAAGTTTTATGGCTACAATACTGAGCCTGTAGCAATGTAAGGAGGGAGAATGACAGCATTTAGAGAAAAAGATGGCTCATGGTCTTGCTCGTTTCACTATAAGGATTGGACAGGAGCTCCTAAAAGGAAGCATAAGCGTGGTTTTGCAACTAAAAGAGAAGCCGTAGAGTTTGAATCGCAGTTTAAACTTGTGTCGCGGGCTGACATGTCAATGAAATTAAAAGAGTTTGTTAAAGTCTATTTCAAAGACAAGGAAAATGAACTCAAGGAAAGAAGCAAGAAAAACAAAAAATATATGATGAATGCCTATATTGTCAGCTTCTTTGGGGAACAGCCTATGAATGAGATATCGGCAGCTGATGTTATTGCGTGGCAGAATGAGATACAGGAAACAAACAATTTCTCAGAATCCTATCTCAGAATGATACAGAATCAGCTTACAGCGCTGTTTACACACGCAGAGAGAATATATGGGCTAAAGGAAAATCCCTGTAAAAGAGTTAAGAAAATGGGGAATTCCGATAGCAGAAGCCTGACATTCTGGACTCTGGATGAATATGAGGACTTCATAGCGACGTTTAAAGAAGGATCTCAGCACAGGTTGATGTTCGAAATTCTATTTTGGACGGGAATACGTGAGGGTGAGCTGCTGGCGCTTACAAAAAGCGACATAGATACAAATCAGCTTTTGTTGAGCATTAATAAGACCTATTACAGAATTAATGGTCAGGACATCATAACAACCCCAAAGACAAAGAATTCAATAAGGACAATAGATCTGCCAGCCTTCCTTGTTGAAGAGATAAAGGATTATTACAAGAAACTGTATTGCTTCCCAAATGATGAGAGATTATTTCCCAATACAGCAAAAGCGCTTCAGAACCTTATGGAAAGACACATTAAAAAAGCAGGGGTAAAGAAAATACGTGTTCATGACCTTAGACATAGTCATTGTGCCTATCTGATCAATCAAGGGGTTCAACCGCTGATAATAAAAGAAAGGCTGGGACATAAAGACATCAAGGTGACACTTAACACATATGGCCATCTTTATCCCAGCGAGCAGAAGAAAGTTGCTACAATGCTTGATAATCTTCGAGAAAAGGGAAATAAAAAAGATGATGCCCCGACATGAGCCAGGGCATCAAGAGCAGTCAAGCCGGAGCTTAAACTATACTCTATCTCGCAAATATAGTATAGCAAAGCTCCCTGGTAATAATCAATTAAATATGCAAGGGAGAAAAAGTTTTGGATATTGCATTTTCAACCGGTAATGCAATCGTAGATGAAGTATCCGAGATGAATTTGACTGGAAATATAGTTCCTTCGATATGGTTCAAGACCATGAGAAATGAGTGCGGAAAGCCTATGCTCTTGGCAATAGAAATACTTAGCGACATCGTTTATTGGTATAGGGCAAAAGAAATAAGGGATGAAGGAACCGGTACACTTGTGGGATACAAGAAAAAATTCAAAAAGGATCTCTTACAACGCAGCTATCGGCAAATCGAAGAACAATATGGAGTGACAAAGAAGCAGGCCAGGCTTGCGATCGAGTACTTATGTGATATTGGGGTGATACGTAAACATTTGAGAAATGAAACAACCAAAGATGGGATAAAGCTGTATAACAGCATGTACCTTGAATTGGTTCCAGGCAAATTAAAGGAAATCACATTTCCCAAAGGACCTAAAGGGGGTGTGCCCTGTAGGGCATCACCCTCTGCCCCTGAGGGCACTACCCTGGTTCCCTGTAAGACAGAGGGTGGTGACCTGCAGGTAACCACTAATACAAAGATTACTACAGAGATTACTACTAAAGATTACATCAATCCTATCTATCAGAAAAAAGATGCAAAGAACAAGATTGCTTCAGATCAGATTGATAGGATAGAAGAAATCTGTATGTATCGTGAGGTTATAAAAGACAATCTTGAATATGACATCATGAGATCCAGACTTACATTTGATAGCGATAAAACCAGACTGGATGAAATATACGAGATTATCTGCGATGTAGTAAATGCGAAAAGTGATTATGTGAGAATTGGCGGAGAAGATATTCCATCGCAGATTGTCAAATCTGTATTTCTGAAACTCAGATATGAACATGTCGAGTATGTTATGGATTGCCTTGATAAGACGCATAGTCAGATAGGAAACATGAGATCTTATCTCATTACGGCGTTGTATAGGTCCATGCAAACTATGGAAAACAGTATCAACCAAAATGTAAATTATGGAATGTATGAATACGTAAAAACTCCCAGACTCCCTTGATGGAGCCTGGGGCATTATGGAATAGAGGAGAATTATTATGCAAGAAAAGAAAGCAGGAGTTAAGAGACTTCTTAACGCAATTGAACAAAACATCGATGATAGGAATATTGAGATTTTGGCAAAGCTCCTTAATTATCATATTCCACAATTAAGAATAGACATTGAAGCGATTTCGTTAGTGACGATCGAAAACAGGGTATAAAATCTGTTTCAAAAAACAAGAGCAAGATACGCCTGTGTATCCACAGGCATCTTGCAAGGGAATTTGCCACTCCCTTAACCTACGCAAAAAGCATTGGGGATTTCGTTCCCTAAACCCACGATTGGCTTACCAGGGGTAAGCGCATAAAACCCAAATAAGAATCAGAAGAATATCCAGAATCCGGGAATTGTTGGAGGAGCAAAATGAGAAAAACAGTAAATCAGAGTAGTGAGAACAGAACAAAAGATATCCATATCCGTTTTACTGAAAATGAGTGGAATCAGCTTCAGGCATTGGCGGAGGATTTTACAATGACAGTTTCAGAATATATCAGGTGGTCTGTGTTTCAGAGAAAAGTAACAATGAGAATTCTAATAGATGATGATACTCATGCATTATCAAAAATCAGATATCAGTTGGACAGAATTGGAAATAATATTAACCAGATCACCAAACTTGTAAATACCGGTTATGTTAATCCAGAGATGTTCAGGACAGAATTAAATGATATGTTCAGGGAAATATCTGGTGAAATTAATCTCTTAAATCGTGTGCAATCTGAAGTAAATGAACATTGGAGAAAAAGGATTTCTAAGTACTCCGTATACTATTTGTTTGATAAGTCAGGACTGATACAGAAATGAACAATGATCGTTTGCTATAGATTATCCAATCAAGAATTGGACAATTGTAACATTTATCGTAGTAAAGCTTACATAGGTAAAAATAGAAATATTACCGATGTTTACTTGAAAAACATGTGACATCGAGTTATATTATAGTAAATATAGGTATTAATTTGATTTTTACCGAGGATTACATAAATGATATTATCATACGATGAAGCTGTAAAAAAATATGGCACTGACTACAAACTTAAAAAGGCTGTTGAATCTGGAGATTGCTTTAAAATCGAGAATGGTATTTATTCAAATAAGCGGTATGAGAGCGAGCTTGAGGTTATATTAAAAAAATACCCTAAAGCAATATTGTCTGGGGAATATGCATACTATATCCATGGCCTTACGGATGTGATACCGGAGAAGTACAGTTTAGCTACATCTTCCAAGGCGGCAAAGATTACTGATAAGAGAGTAATGCAGATATATGTCCGTCAGGATCTTTTGCCACTTGGAGTGGAAGAAATAGAGAAGAATGGCGTATCAATCCGGGTGTATGACAAAGAACGTATGCTGATTGAACTCCTGAGAAATAAGAATTCTATGCCATATGATCTTTATAAAGAAATACTTCTAAACTATAGGGAGATTATCAATGATCTGGAAATATGGAGAATTCAGGAGTATGCAGAGAGCTTTCCTAAAAGCAAAATGATATCCAAAGCACTTGACGAGGAGGTAATGTGACTTGAATTTAAATGAAATGATGGACATGTATGCAGAAGGATGTTGAGCAGGAGGAGTATTGTTTTGATGTTTGTATGGATGAGAATGGGGCAAGCCTCCTCAAAAATACTGTAGAGCAGGCATTTACTGAGAAACTGCGTTCGCTTCTGATATTTGGAAGTAGAAGCCGCAGGTACAAAGATATTTATGACATATACTATCTGAGGACTGTTGCTAAGAAGAGTAAGCTACTTAATCTGAGTGACCACTACATCTTTTCGGATGAAGGCATGCGGGAAAATTCAATGCAGGAGATTGTAACACGTGTCTCCGGTGCTTTTAAAGATAAGCAGTATTTAAGAAGAGTTGATACTTCCAGACAGCGTTGGATGGATGAAGATATAAAAGAAATCACAGATGGTATAGTTGAATTTTTGTCTGATTATATCAATGAAAGCAGGCTATAAAATCCAGGAGCAATTCATCCTTGGCGCGCCGAAGGAAGAATGTAGTATTTATGAACTTGGCAGCTTCGTATGGATTTATATAAAAGAATAATAGAGTTAATGATAGGAATATGAGTCAGTGCAAGAGCGTCTGAAGTATACAGGCTGCGCACTGGCTCTTTTCTTTAGGTTTGGTAGAGTGTTATTTATTGATTCACATGACAAAAATGTGATAAACTATTATTTATCTGGTGATAATTTATTAAAAAATATATTAATTTCTCAGAAAGGGGCTTGACAGGTATGACGCGGGTAGACTACGATTTCGCATCGCATCGCATCGCATCGCATCGCATCGCATCGCATCGCATCGCATCGCATCGCATCGCATCGCATCGCAGAGGATAACTGCGCCCCTTTTGCGTCCTGCGAGGCGCGTGC